>OGNN01000457.1_pt1 | contig 27787 bp, 13 predicted proteins | sample 1573461 | NCBI WGS metagenome assembly OGNN01 (sample SAMEA2581998, study PRJEB24529) | metagenome | biome: Human gut stool | place: China | collected 2011
TTGTTGCTCAGGAACTTATAAATAAAGTTAAATTATAGTGTTGCGGAATTAAGGTAAATGAAAAAATTATGGAAAAAGAGTTTGAAGATTATTGGCTAAAGCATCAAAAAAGGTTGATTTTGAAATCGCCAAAGAACTTGAGAGAAGAGTATCTTGAGTCTACGCGCTTAGATACCCCGATGGATTGGGTATGCTTTGTATTGCCGATAGCTGTTGGCATCATACTTCAGCCTAGATTGAATTTTGAAAGTGAAATTCTGTCATGGGGCGTGGTTTTGCTTGTTGTGGTTGTGCTTTTTGCGCTACTTCAGATGGTCAAGCCTTATCTGCAAAAGAAAAAGACTACGATTCAGGCATTGGATGCTATTAAGAATTTCTATTATGAACGTTATAAGAAATATGGTCTAGACAAAATTGAGTCTTGGTCATAATATAAGTTGCGACATATTCTGGATCAGAATATGTCGCAACTTTTTTACACTATCATGAAGTCACTCATGATATCATCAGAAACATAGAGTCCTTTAGGAGTGAGCGAGAGGTGGTAGTTCTCTATCTTCATCAGGCCGCGGGCAATATGCTTTTGAGCTTCCGAAGTTAGTTGACGGGTTAGCTCTTCTCCAAATTCTTCTGCCACATGTTTTATACTGATGCCATCGGAAGTACGTAGGGCAGTAGCGATGAGGTCGTTGTATCGGGTATTGATGTCAAGTTCTTCTTTTTCTGATGGCAATGTGCCTTGTTCTATCTTTTCGATATATTGTGCTAGTTGAGCTATGTTCCAGCTTCTTGTGGCAAAAAGTTGCCCTCCTTTATGGATGCGTTTATATGAATGGGCTGCGGCTCCGATACCTATGTATGGAGTTTCGTGCCAATAGCTGCTGTTGTGGCGTGAACGATAGCCTGGGCGGGCAAAGTTGCTGATTTCGTAATGTTCGTAGCCAGTCTTGGTAAGAAGTTGTATCAGTGTATCGTACATGTTCCGGCTCATCTCTTCATCAATTTCTTCAATTTTCCCCTGTTCTAATAAACGATAGAGTGAGGTCCCCTCTTCGTACATCAAGCTATATGCTGAGATATGTTCCACATTCAGACTGATGACCTCTTGGATGTCGCTTGACCATTGCTCGATATTTTCGCCGGGAAAGCCGAACATGAGGTCGATACTGATATTGTTGATGCCAATGTTGCGCAGACGTTCTACAGCTATTCTGACTTCTTGAGCGTTGTGGCGACGGTGTAAAAAGCGCAAACGCTCATTGCTGAAAGTTTGGGCACCCATGCTGATGCGGTTGACCGGGAGCTGTTTGAGGGTTAGGCAAAACTCTTCTGTAATATCATCAGGATTGCATTCCATCGTGATTTCCATATCGCGAGTGAAATGTCCTAGATATTTATTGATTCCATCGAATAATTTGATGAGTTGTTCGCCCGTAAGTTGACTGGGCGTACCACCTCCTAAATATACAGTTTCTATCTTTTCTCCTTCTTCCAATTCTTGATGAATAGGGCGTAGAGACATTTCTTTGATGAGTGCGTCTACGTATGCATCCCTTAGTTTGAGGGATGTAGTGCTGTAAAAACCGCAATAAATGCAGCGGCTTTCACAAAATGGGATATGTATGTATAATCCAGCCATATTTTTTTTACTTCCAGTTATTCCTTCTAGCTTACCCTTATCTTCTTATATATAATAAGGTGTAAGGAGGATTTCTATATTTAACAAAATGCAAAATTACTAATATGTTTTAAAAATAGGCAACTTTTTCGATAAAACTTTTGGAAGTATCAGAAAAAAAACGTAATTTAGTACCATGAAACGGAAAAACCGCATGGTTGGACTGTTGAAAACAACTAGCAAATTTAATGTATAACCCTTAAAAATCTATAAGCGTCATGAGAGTATATCAGACAAATGAGATTAAGAACATTGCATTGCTGGGCAGTGCGGGTAGCGGCAAGACTACACTTGCCGAAAGTATGTTATTTGAAGCAGGCGTTATCAAGCGTAGAGGCTCTGTAGAAGCGAAGAATACGGTGAGCGACTACTTCCCAGTTGAGCTGGAGTATGGTTACTCTGTGTTCCCTACCGTTTTTCACGTGGAGTGGAACAACAAGAAGTTGAATATCATCGACTGCCCTGGTAGCGACGATTTCGTTGGTGGTGCAATTACATCCCTCAACGTAACCGATCAGGCAGTTATCCTTATCAATGGTCAATATGGTCCAGAGGTAGGCACCCAGAACAATTTCCGTTATACCGAGAAGTTGAGCAAGCCTGTCATCTTCCTCGTCAACCAGCTTGACTCTGACAAATGTGATTTCGATAACCTCATTGCAACTATGAAGGATATATATGGTCCTAAGTGTGTGCAGATACAATATCCTATCGAGACCGGTCCTGGCTTCAATGCTCTCATTGACGTCTTATTGATGAAAAAATATTCCTGGAAGCCAGAAGGCGGTGCTCCTATCATCGAGGATATTCCTGAGGAGGAAATGGACAAGGCAATGGAACTTCATGCAGCACTCGTTGAGGCTGCTGCCGAAAACGATGAGGGCTTGATGGAGAAATTCTTCGAGAGCGAAAGCTTGACAGAGGATGAACTCCGCGAGGGAATCCGTAAGGGATTGGTTACCCGTAGTATCTTCCCTGTATTCTGTGTCTGTGCTGGTAAGTCTATGGGTGTTCATCGTTTGATGGAGTTCTTGGGCAACGTGGTGCCTTTCGTAAGCGAGATGCCTAAGTTGCACAATACCCGTGGTGAGGAAATTGCTCCTGATACCAATGGTCCTGAGAGTGTGTATTTCTTTAAAACAGGTATGGAACCACATATCGGTGAGGTAAGTTACTTCAAGGTGATGAGTGGCTCTATTAAGAGTGGTGATGACCTGACCAATGCCGACCGTGGTTCTAAGGAACGTATCGGACAGATTTATGCCTGCGCTGGTGCCAACCGTGTACCTGTGGATCAGTTGAACGCTGGTGATATCGGTTGTACCGTGAAGATGAAGGACGTGAAGACTGGCAATACCTTGAATGGAAAGGGTGCTGAGTGGCGTTTCGATTTCATCAAGTATCCTAACCCTAAGTATTCTCGTGCTATCAAGGCTGCTAATGCCCAGGATACAGAGAAGCTGATGGCTGCCCTTATCAAAATGCGTCAGGAAGACCCTACATGGATTGTTGATCAGAGCAAGGAGTTGCGTCAGATTATCGTTCGTGGTCAGGGTGAGTTCCACCTCCGTACATTGAAGTGGCGTTTGGAAAACAACGAGAAACTCAACGTTACATTCGGGGAGCCTCGTATTCCATATCGTGAGACTATTACCAAGAAGGCTCGTGCAGACTATCGTCATAAGAAGCAGAGTGGTGGTGCTGGTCAGTTTGGTGAGGTGCACCTCATTGTTGAGCCTTATGCAGAAGGTATGCCAGATCCAACATCATTCACTTTCAACGGCCAGGAGTTCAAGATGAATATCAAGAGCCGTGAAGAGGTTCCTTTGGAGTGGGGTGGCAAGTTGGTATTCCTCAATTCTGTTGTAGGTGGTGCCATTGATGCCCGATTCATGCCTGCCATTCTTAAGGGTATTATGGACTGTATGGAACATGGTCCTTTGACAGGTTCTTATGCTCGTGACGTTCGTGTAATCGTATATGACGGTAAGATGCACCCTGTAGACAGCAACGAGTTGTCGTTCATGTTGGCTGCACGTCATGCCTTCAGCGATGCGTTCAAGCAGGCTGGTCCTAAGATTCTTGAACCTATCTATGATTTGGAAGTTTATGTTCCTGCCGACTATATGGGTGATGTAATGAGTGATCTTCAGGGACGTCGTGCTCTTATCATGGGTATGGATTCTGAGGCAGGTTATCAGAAGCTCTGTGCTAAGATACCTCTCAAGGAACTTGCAAATTACTCTATTTCTCTCAGTTCGATTACTGGTGGTCGTGCTTCGTTTACAACCAAGTTTGCCAGCTACGAGTTGGTTCCTACCGACATTCAGGGCAAGTTGATTGCTGAGCACGAGGCTGAGTTGGCAAAGGAAGGTGAATAATTGAATTATTCATTTGAAATATATAAGAATACATTAGTTTGAGAATTATCTCTCTTATATAAATTAAAATTTTATGTTGATATGACCAATGAGGGGGCGTGCATGTGATATGTACGCTCCTTTTTCGTCTTTTTATGTCCGTGTTAGTTTTGTATATGAAACTAAATGATTTGTTTTTAGTTAATTTGCTTAAAAACCGATTAAATAATTAACTGTTTTGTGTTAACCAATTAAGAAAATTCCTATCTTTGCCCCCATGAAGAAGAAAACGATTTGGACCATAGCCATTATTATGGGCTTTTCGTTCCTTGCTCTGCTCTTTTTGCAGTTGAGTTACATCCAGGAGATGGTTAACATGAAGAAGGAACAGTTTGACGAATCTGTCAACAGAGCCCTATATCAAGCTTCAAGAAATCTGGAGCTGAATGAAACCTTGCGCTATCTTGAAAAAGATGTCAATGAGACAGAGCGGAAGGCGGCCAAGAAGGATTCTGCGGGTACTCGTAGCGGGATGCCTGATGGTACAGTGCAGCAATCGCATCAGTACTCGGTAGTAGGAAAGGATGGTACGGTGTATTCATCCTTTGAACTGAAAACCATCGCTATTAGTCCTGGCAATATGCCTAAGGCGATGATTTTGAGAAGCGATAAGAATTCGATCAACGAAACTCAGAAGTCGTTGCAGGAAATCGTCAAGAATCGCTATGTATATCAGAAAGCGTTGTTGGACGAGGTGGTTTATTCCATTCTCTATTCTGCATCTGATAAGCCTTTGAAGGAGCGTATCAACTTCAAGCAGCTGGATCAGGACTTGAAGGCAGAGATGATGAACAATGGTATTAACATACCATATCATTTCACCGTAACTACACAGGATGGACGTGAGGTGTATCGCTGTCCAGACTATAGCGATGAGGGCGAGGAATACAGCTATTCGCAGGTGCTTTTCCGTAACGACCCGCAGTCGAAGATGGGAGTTGTGAAGATTCATTTCCCTGATATGAATAGTTACATCTTCTCCAGTGTGCGCTTCATGATACCAAGTATCATCTTTACTCTGGTATTGCTGATTACCTTCATCTTTACCATTGTGGTTATCTTCCGACAGAAGAGATATACGGAAATCAAGAACGATTTCATCAACAATATGACCCATGAGCTGAAGACGCCTATTGCCAGTATCAGTCTGGCAGCACAGATGCTCAATGATTCCTCTGTTTCCAAGAGTGAACAGATGCAGAAACATTTGGGTGGGGTGATAAACGATGAGTCTAAACGACTTCGCTTCCTTGTAGAGAAAGTGCTGCAGATGAGTATGTTCGACCGTAAGAAGGCGGTATTCAAGAAGAAAGAACTCGATCTCAATGAGATGGTGGAAAACATTGCTCATTCATTTGCACTCCGTGTTGAGCATACGGGTGGTAAGGTATATACCGATATTGAAGCGATTGATTCGGGGCTCTATGTAGATGAGGTACATTTCCAGAATGTAATCTTCAATCTGATGGATAATGCGGTGAAATATCGCAAACCGGATGAGCCACTCAACATTACGATGAAAACCTGGAATGATGAAGAACATCTTTATCTCTCTATAACTGATACCGGATTGGGTATGAAGAAGGAGAATCTGAAGAAAATCTTCGATAAGTTCTATCGTGTTCATACTGGTAATGTGCATGATGTGAAGGGATTCGGTCTCGGATTGGCCTATGTGAAGAAAATCGTGGATTTGCATGATGGCGAAATCAAGGTAGAAAGTGAATTCGGCAAGGGTACTACTTTCACCATAAAACTGCCGGTAATACATAGTTAAAAAGGAAATAAATAATAGGAATATTAACAAATTAAAATGGATTAAGATATGGAAGAGACAATTAAAATCTTGCTTTGTGAGGATGATGAGAACCTGGGTATGTTGCTTCGCGAATATTTGCAGGCAAAGGGTTATTCTACAGTGTTGTGTCCTGACGGTGAGCAGGGATTCAAGGAATTTACAAAGAATAAGTATGATATAGCTGTTCTTGACGTGATGATGCCGAAGAAAGACGGTTTCACCCTGGCACAGGATATTCGACAGGCTAATGCGGATCTGCCTATCATCTTCTTGACAGCCAAGACATTGAAGGAGGATATCCTCGAAGGTTTCAAGATTGGTGCTGATGATTATATCACCAAGCCATTCTCTATGGAGGAGCTGGTATTCCGTGTAGAGGCTATCTTGCGCCGTGTACGTGGCAAGAAGACCAAGGAGAGCACTCTGTATCACATCGGCAAGTTCGTATTTGATACACAGAAGCAGCTCCTTACTATTGGTGATCAACAGACTAAGTTGACAACCAAGGAAAATGAGTTGTTGGCTCTTCTCTGTTCACATGCCAATGAAATCCTGCAGCGTGATTTTGCCCTCAAGACAATCTGGATTGATGACAACTACTTCAATGCTCGCTCTATGGATGTGTATATCACCAAACTTCGTAAGCACCTGAAGGATGATGATCAGATTGAAATCATCAATATCCATGGCAAGGGTTACAAGTTGATTGTGCCAAACCAGGATTAATAAGCCGGAAAGACAGGCAAAGTATTCTGCTGATTGAAAAAAGATAAGGATGAGTCGAAGCAGTCGGCTCATCCTTTTTTGATAGTATAAATATATCCCGCTACCCCAGCAAGGATAAAAAACAAACCAGCGTAGAGCATGCTGTTGTTCTTGATGTTCATCGCAAAGCTGGCAGCAAGTAGCAATACGCCCAACACAATGAAAGCCATGCCCATGGTAGGGAGAGCACGGAATGATTTCTTTAATTTCTGATTCTTCATAATTTTTACTTCTTATTTATTTTATATATTTAATAAGGTGTAACCCTTCAAAAAGTCTTCTAAAACTTCATAAAAGCTAAAAAGAACAAATATTTTCTGCAAAAGTACAAAAAATATTTGGTTAATTCAAGAAAAAGTCGTACTTTTGCACCGCAATTCGTGAAAAGGATGTTTTATGGCATCTTTTACGAAGCGCAAAATATTTATTAATAACAAATTTTAATTATCAAAAGTAGTATGAATCAATACGAAACCGTTTTCATTTTGACTCCCGTTTTGTCTGATGAACAGATGAAGGAAACGGTCGCTAAGTTCGAGAAGGTACTCACCGATAATGGTGCTGAGATTCTGAACAAAGAGGCTTGGGGTTTGAAGAAGTTGGCTTACAACATCGAGAAGAAGACATCAGGCTTCTACAGCTTGGTTGAGTTCAAGGCTGAGCCAACTGTTATCGCTAAGCTCGAAACAGCTTATCGCCGCGACGAGAAAGTAATTCGTTACATGACTGTTAAACTTGACAAGTATGCTGTCGCTTACGCAGAGAAGCGTCGTGCAAAGCTTGGTAAAAAAGAGGAGGCTTAATCATGGCAGATCAGAAATCAGAAATCCGTTATTTGACCGCTCCTTCTATCGACACAAAGAAGAAGAAGTATTGCCGTTTCAAGAAGAGCGGTATTAAGTACATCGACTACAAGGATCCAGAGTTCTTGAAGAAGTTCTTGAACGAGCAGGGTAAAATCCTTCCACGTCGTATCACAGGTACATCTTTGAAGTATCAGCGCCGTGTAGCACAGGCTGTAAAGCGTGCTCGCCAGATCGCTTTGCTTCCTTACGTAACCGATTTGATGAAGTAATTTAAGGAGGAGAAGAAGAATGGAAATTATTTTGAAGCAAGATATTATCGGTCTTGGATACAAGAACGATATCGTTAATGTAAAGAGTGGTTATGGTCGTAACTTCCTTATCCCTACAGGTAAGGCTGTTATCGCTTCTCCATCTGCTAAGAAGCAGTTGGCTGAGGATTTGAAGCAGCAGGCTCACAAGCTTGAGGCTATCAAGGCTGAGGCTGTTAAGAAGGGCGAGGCTCTCAATGGCGTTGTTCTTACTATTACTGCTAAGGTTAGTGCTACTGGTCAGCTCTACGGTTCAGTTAACGCTGCAACTGTTGCTGAGGAGCTCGCTAAGAAGGGCATCGAGGTTGATCGCAAGATCGTTACTATGAAGGATGCTAAGAAGGTTGGTGAGTACGAGGCTACTGTACACTATCACAAGGAGGTTGAGGTTAAGGTTCCTGTTATCGTTGTTGCTGAGAATGCTCCTGTAGCTGCTCCAGCTGAGGCTCCTGTAGAGGCTCCTGCTGCTGAGGTTGCTGAGGAAGAGGCTCCTGCAGCAGAGTAATCCTTAATCAATCAATTTGTCATTAGTACGATAATTTTCGCACTGTAAAGCAAATTAATATAAAGAATCCCTTTTGCCGGAAGGCATTAGGGATTTTTTTTGTTTTTCTCTCCCGATTCTCAGAAAAAAATTGTATCTTTGCACCCGAATTGGAAGTATTTATAGTAAAATAGTATATTAATAATAAACTTTTAAAATAAGGATAAAAATGAAAGCATTTGTTTTCCCTGGTCAGGGTTCTCAGTTCGTAGGTATGGGTAAGGACCTCTACGACAACAACGCATTGGCAAAAGAACTTTTCGATAAGGCCGACGAGATTCTCGGCTTCAAGATTACTGATATTATGTTTGCTGGTACTGATGAGCAGTTGAAGGAAACCAAGGTTACACAGCCTGCTGTGTTCCTCCACTCTGTTATCTCTGCTCTCTGCTTGGGTGAGGAGTTCCAGCCTGCAATGGTTGCTGGTCACTCTCTCGGTGAGTTCTCTGCATTGGTAGCTGCTGGTGCAATGGCTTTCGAGGATGGTTTGAAGCTTGTTGCTGCACGTGCTAATGCTATGCAGAAGGCTTGCGAGGCTAATCCTGGTACTATGGCTGCTATCATCGGTTTGCCTGATGAGAAGGTTGAGGAAATCTGCGCTCAGGTAAGCACAGAGGGCAACGTAGTTGTTGCTGCTAACTATAACTGCCCTGGTCAGCTCGTTATTTCTGGTAATGTTGATGCTATCACTGCTGCTTGTGAGCAGTTGAAGGCTGCTGGTGCTAAGCGTGCTTTGCCTTTGAAGGTGGGCGGTGCTTTCCACTCTCCATTGATGCAGCCTGCTAAGGATGAGCTTCAGGCAGCAATCGAGAAAACTACTTTCTCTGCTCCTAAGTGCCCTGTTTATCAGAATGTAGACGGTAAGCCTCATACTGATCCTGCTGAGATTCAGCAGAACCTCATCGCTCAGCTCACAAGTTCTGTACGTTGGACTTCATCTGTTCAGGCTATGATTGCTGATGGTGCTGATGATTTCACAGAGTGTGGTCCAGGCAAGGCTTTGCAGGGTATGATTGGCCGCATCGATAAGACTGTAGGTAATCACGGTATTGCATAATCTTCTATCAGAATAATCATGCGTTTTATCTTCTCGGCAATGGCGTTGCCGGGAAGGTAAAGCGTATTATCATTTAAGTAACGACCGCTAAATGAAGGAAAAAATAGTTATTTATCAGGTGCTTCCTCGATTGTTTGGTAACAAGAATACCACCCGTAAGGAGAATGGCCCCATTGAAGAAAACGGTTGCGGAAAGCTTAATAACTTTACTGATGAGGTTCTGGCCCGTATTCATGACATGGGCTTTACACATATTTGGTATACAGGTGTGATTCGTCATGCCACACAGACAAACTACTCCTCTTATGGAATTCCTACCCAACATGCTGAGGTGGTAAAGGGCAAGGCTGGTTCGCCATACGCCATCACCGATTATTATGACATCGATCCGGATTTGGCAGAGAATGTCAGTCAAAGAATGAAGGAGTGGGAAATGCTTATTGAACGCACGCATAAGGCTGGTATGAAAGTTGTGATGGACTTTGTGCCAAATCATGTGGCTCGTGAGTATCATTCCATTTGCAAACCGGCAGGTGTACGAGATTTGGGAGAAGATGATGATCCTAACATGCATTTTTCTACCAAGAATAATTTCTATTATGCTTGGGGCGATTTAGATTTGAACGATGTTCGCTACTCTAAGCCAGAGTTCAAGGCTTTTCATGCCAAGGATGCCAAGATATATGAACAATATAAGGAGAGTCCTGCTAAGGCAACGGGTAACGACCGCTTTGACAACCGTCCTGGCTGCAACGACTGGTATGAGACCGTGAAACTCAACTATGGTGTAGATTATTGTGATGCGGGAGGCAGAAGCTATCATTATGAGCCTGTGCCAAATACATGGGGCAAGATGACGGATATCCTGCTTTATTGGGCAAGCAAGGGTGTAGATGGTTTCCGCTGCGATATGGCAGAGATGGTGCCTACTGCATTCTGGTCTTATGCCACACAGATATTGAAATCGAAGTATCCTCACATTGTTGTAATCGGTGAGGTATATGATTCTAACCAGTACCGCAACTATGTGAAGGCTGGTTTTGATTATCTTTATGATAAGGTGGGAATGTATGATTGCCTGCGTGGTGTGGTTCGGGGTGAGCGCCCTGCTGCCAGTATCACTCATGAATGGCAGGTGGTGGATGATATCCGCCAGCACATGCTCTATTTCCTGGAAAACCATGATGAGCAGCGCATCGCCAGCGATTTCTTCTGCGGCAATGCCATGAAGGCAATTCCGGCAGCAGCCATGAGCCTCTTCTTCCAGAAGAATCCTTTCATGCTTTATAGCGGACAGGAGTTTGGCGAGAAGGGTATGGACAAGGAGGGATTCAGCGGAAGAGATGGTCGTACCACAATATTCGACTACTGGAGTCCTTCAACTTTGGCACATGCTTATCAGGATTCATCCGATGAGACTTTGACAGCTGAGCAGAAGTATCTGGCAGCTACCTATCGCCAACTTCTTCGTCTTGCCAATGAAGAGAAGGCGCTTCGAGAAGGTGATACTTTCGACCTGATGTATGTGAATCCAGGTTCAGAGGGCTTTGATCCACGTACCAATTTTGCCTTCCTTCGCAAGAAGGATAATGAGGTGATGCTCATCGTGCTCAACTTTGCCCAGGAGGCTCGCCAGCTTCAGGTATGTATCCCTGGTCATGCTTTCGATTTCTTCCAGATTACTGAAGAGGAGGTTCTTGTTACCGAACTGTTCTCGGGAGGCAAGAAGAAGGTTGAACTGAAAAAGGATGGCGTATTCCCGATATACATGGATGCTAACGGAGTAAGAATCTATAAATTCAATGTTAAGATGGAGGAAAGTGATATTATATTGAACGAGCATCATAAGGAGGAGTTCCCTCCTGCTCATACGGCTGAGCATCTGCTCAACCAGTTGATGGTTCGTATGTTTGGTTGCGAGCGTAGCAAGAAGGCCCATGTTGAGCGCAAGAAGAGTAAGATGACCTTCGTTGTCGATCATAAGCCTACTCGTCAGGAGGAAAAGGAGATTGAGACGGAGATGAATCGCCTGATAGAGCTTGATATGCCAGTAACTTACGAGTTCGTAGATCGTGATCACATTCCAGCAGAGGTGAAACTCGATCGTTTGCCTGATGATGCTAGTGATACCTTGCGTCTGGTTCGTATCGGTGATTATGATGTTTGTCCATGTATTGGCAAGCATGTCCGTTCAACAGCTCAGATTGGCAAGTTCGTATTGCTTGGTACCAATTGGGATGAGCATGCGCATTCATTGCGTATTCGCTTCAAGATTGTGCAATAATGAATATAAAAAGCAGCAATGGAGTAGTAGCCATTGCTGTTTTTTTCTTTTATATCATCACCGCTTTCTTTCTTTTTATGTTATTTTATTGCTTAGATGAGAAAATAAGAGCAAAGGTTGCGTGAAATTCAAAAATAATTACTATCTTTGCAATATCTTATATTATAATAGGAGAATATAATTATGGCAAAAGATAATCGGAGAAGACTGCCGGCTGGCATACAGTCTTTCAAGGCAATCAGAGCAGAGGGGTATCTCTATGTAGATAAGACAGACATTATCTGGCAATTGGTGAACCATGGCGACAAGTATAATTACCTGAGCCGTCCTCGCCGATTCGGCAAGTCTGTGCTTATTGATACCCTTCAGGCTTATTTCGAGGGAAAGAAAGAACTCTTCAAGGGGTTGAAAATCATGGAGCTGGAAGAAAAATGGAACAGCTATCCCGTTATCCGCCTTGATATGAGTGGAGCAGGAGCAGATGCGGATTCCATAAAATCTTACCTCAATAATATCTTCAAAGATTACGAAAAGGAATATCAGGTAGATGTCTGTGTAGAAGATTCTCTATCCGTACGATTAGATAACATCATCAAGGCTGCTTACCGGGTAGCTGGAATGCCTGTTTGCGTTCTTATCGACGAATATGATTCTCCTTTGCAGCATTCTTGGAGGACTCCAGAGCATGAAGCATGTACATCCGTCTATCGGTCGGTATTTGCCGTGCTCAAGATGAATGATCAATATGAAAAGTTTGTCTTTATTACGGGTATCACCAAGTTTACACAGATATCCCTGTTCTCGGTGCTCAATAACCTGACCAACATCAGTTTCTTGCCGGAATATGCAGCCCTTTGCGGAATTACAGAGGAGGAAATTGGAGAGAACTTCCAACCCGAACTGGAAAAGATGGCCAAGCGTAATAATTGGACAGTGCAGGAAACTCATGCCAATCTGAAAGATTATTATGATGGTTATCATTTCAGCGACGACAATATGGTAGATATCTACAATCCATATAGTCTCATCAATGCTCTGGCGCAATCCAAGCTCCGTAACTTCTGGGCATCCTCTGGTGCAACCTCTCTATTGTCTAAGTTTGTGAAGGATATAGAGATACGGCTCAATGATTTCGAGGATTGTGTGATTTTGCGCAATGTCATCGAAATGTCGGATGTGACGGGAGGAGGTGCTGAGCTTTTCCTATATCAGTCGGGGTATCTTACTTTCAAGTCTGTAGAAGGTAATGTATATCACCTAGGGTTCCCTAATGAAGAAGTGAAGCAGGCGTTGTATGAATGTGTGTTGCCAGCCCTGACTATGAGGCAGGAGACGGATACCCAGTCACTCCAGGCTCAGCTATACTTATATTTGGAGAATTGCGATCTGGAAAAAGCAATGAAGGCTCTTAGGGCGTTGATAGCTGATGTGCCGTATAGTAACAAGAAACTTGCCTCGATGGATATGGAAGAGCGTTATCGCCTTATTATCAGTACAATACTCAATGCTATTGGTATGCGGGTTGATGTGGAGCGAATGCTTTCCACAGGAAGAATTGACATCCTGGTTAGGGCAACTCGCTATATCTATGTGATAGAGTTGAAACTGAAAAACAATGGTGGAAAGGAAGCTGCTGTACAGCAAATACTTGCCAATCAATATATGGAACCATTCCAGGCAGACAAGCGCCAGGTTGTAGGACTTGGGATTGAACTCGATGAAACTGGCAAGGGATTGCTCGGCTGGAAAGAAGTCAAAAACATTACATGAAAATGAAAACTCCCATCAGATTCAAGGAATATATATGGTTGGTGAAGACCATCCTATTCAAGTCCGATACATCTACTATCCTATAGCAGGAGTGATTGTTGAGCTTTCGCATACGTAAATGTTTTTTTTCGAAAAAGTATCAAAGTATCATTGGCTGCAGGTATATTGCTGATACATAATGGATAATAAAATGAGACTTCCAAATATGTTTACAAAGAAGTATCATGGAAGTATCATGAATTCCATAGAAGTATCATAAAATTCAGTTAAGTCGCTTACAAGAAAGCCTTTTTTGAGGATTTATGTCTAGAAAAATAGGAGCAAAAACTAAGAAATGTCTACTATTTCAGTTTTATAAAACTGATAGTGTCTACCTTTCTAGTTTATAAAGTATGCCAATATAAACTAGGAATAAGCTGGAAGTCAGATAACTGTAGTTAGGAATAAGCACATTGGTTGGTCTCTGAGTGCCCGTGTAGCGGGCACTCAGAGACCATGTGATGGGCATCGACAGAACAAGTGATGGGCACTCATTGCCCGTACTGTGGGCATCGAGTGCCCATTTTATGGGATGATTTTTGGGCACTATTTTAAGTAAGCGAATTCGTATTTTTTCTATATGTAGTTGACTACAATTTTGTGTTTTTGTACAATGCTTTATGGTGATTTGATGATACTTCTATGGAATTCATGATACTTCCATGATACTTCTTTGTAAACATATTTGGAAGTCTCATTTTATTATCCATTATGTATCAGCAATATACCTGCAGCCAATGATACTTTGATACTTTTTCGAAAAAAAACATTTACGTATGCGAAAGCTCAACAATCACTCCTGCTATAGGATAGTAGATGTATCGGACTTGAATAGGATGGTCTTCACCAACCATATATATTCCTTGAATCTGATGGGAGTTTTCATTTTCATGTAATGTTTTTGACTTCTTTCCAGCCGAGCAATCCCTTGCCAGTTTCATCGAGTTCAATCCCAAGTCCTACAACCTGGCGCTTGTCTGCCTGGAATGGTTCCATATATTGATTGGCAAGTATTTGCTGTACAGCAGCTTCCTTTCCACCATTGTTTTTCAGTTTCAACTCTATCACATAGATATAGCGAGTTGCCCTAACCAGGATGTCAATTCTTCCTGTGGAAAGCATTCGCTCCACATCAACCCGCATACCAATAGCATTGAGTATTGTACTGATAATAAGGCGATAACGCTCTTCCATATCCATCGAGGCAAGTTTCTTGTTACTATACGGCACATCAGCTATCAACGCCCTAAGAGCCTTCATTGCTTTTTCCAGATCGCAATTCTCCAAATATAAGTATAGCTGAGCCTGGAGTGACTGGGTATCCGTCTCCTGCCTCATAGTCAGGGCTGGCAACACACATTCATACAACGCCTGCTTCACTTCTTCATTAGGGAACCCTAGGTGATATACATTACCTTCTACAGACTTGAAAGTAAGATACCCCGACTGATATAGGAAAAGCTCAGCACCTCCTCCCGTCACATCCGACATTTCGATGACATTGCGCAAAATCACACAATCCTCGAAATCATTGAGCCGTATCTCTATATCCTTCACAAACTTAGACAATAGAGAGGTTGCACCAGAGGATGCCCAGAAGTTACGGAGCTTGGATTGCGCCAGAGCATTGATGAGACTATATGGATTGTAGATATCTACCATATTGTCGTCGCTGAAATGATAACCATCATAATAATCTTTCAGATTGGCATGAGTTTCCTGCACTGTCCAATTATTACGCTTGGCCATCTTTTCCAGTTCGGGTTGGAAGTTCTCTCCAATTTCCTCCTCTGTAATTCCGCAAAGGGCTGCATATTCCGGCAAGAAACTGATGTTGGTCAGGTTATTGAGCACCGAGAACAGGGATATCTGTGTAAACTTGGTGATACCCGTAATAAAGACAAACTTTTCATATTGATCATTCATCTTGAGCACGGCAAATACCGACCGATAGACGGATGTACATGCTTCATGCTCTGGAGTCCTCCAAGAATGCTGCAAAGGAGAATCATATTCGTCGATAAGAACGCAAACAGGCATTCCAGCTACCCGGTAAGCAGCCTTGATGATGTTATCTAATCGTACGGATAGAGAATCTTCTACACAGACATCTACCTGATATTCCTTTTCGTAATCTTTGAAGATATTATTGAGGTAAGATTTTATGGAATCCGCATCTGCTCCTGCTCCACTCATATCAAGGCGGATAACGGGATAGCTGTTCCATTTTTCTTCCAGCTCCATGATTTTCAACCCCTTGAAGAGTTCTTTCTTTCCCTCGAAATAAGCCTGAAGGGTATCAATAAGCACAGACTTGCCGAATCGGCGAGGACGGCTCAGGTAATTATACTTGTCGCCATGGTTCACCAATTGCCAGATAATGTCTGTCTTATCTACATAGAGATACCCCTCTGCTCTGATTGCCTTGAAAGACTGTATGCCAGCCGGCAGTCTTCTCCGATTATCTTTTGCCATAATTATATTCTCCTATTATAATATAAGATATTGCAAAGATAGTAATTATTTTTGAATTTCACGCAACCTTTGCTCTTATTTTCTCATCTAAGCAATAAAATAACATAAAAAGAAAGAAAGCGGTGATGATATAAAAGAAAAAAACAGCAATGGCTACTACTCCATTGCTGCTTTTTATATTCATTATTGCACAATCTTGAAGCGAATACGCAATGAATGCGCATGCTCATCCCAATTGGTACCAAGCAATACGAACTTGCCAATCTGAGCTGTTGAACGGACATGCTTGCCAATACATGGACAAACATCATAATCACCGATACGAACCAGACGCAAGGTATCACTAGCATCATCAGGCAAACGATCGAGTTTCACCTCTGCTGGAATGTGATCACGATCTACGAACTCGTAAGTTACTGGCATATCAAGCTCTATCAGGCGATTCATCTCCGTCTCAATCTCCTTTTCCTCCTGACGAGTAGGCTTATGATCGACAACGAAGGTCATCTTACTCTTCTTGCGCTCAACATGGGCCTTCTTGCTACGCTCGCAACCAAACATACGAACCATCAACTGGTTGAGCAGATGCTCAGCCGTATGAGCAGGAGGGAACTCCTCCTTATGATGCTCGTTCAATATAATATCACTTTCCTCCATCTTAACATTGAATTTATAGATTCTTACTCCGTTAGCATCCATGTATATCGGGAATACGCCATCCTTTTTCAGTTCAACCTTCTTCTTGCCTCCCGAGAACAGTTCGGTAACAAGAACCTCCTCTTCAGTAATCTGGAAGAAATCGAAAGCATGACCAGGGATACATACCTGAAGCTGGCGAGCCTCCTGGGCAAAGTTGAGCACGATGAGCATCACCTCATTATCCTTCTTGCGAAGGAAGGCAAAATTGGTACGTGGATCAAAGCCCTCTGAACCTGGATTCACATACATCAGGTCGAAAGTATCACCTTCTCGAAGCGCCTTCTCTTCATTGGCAAGACGAAGAAGTTGGCGATAGGTAGCTGCCAGATACTTCTGCTCAGCTGTCAAAGTCTCATCGGATGAATCCTGATAAGCATGTGCCAAAGTTGAAGGACTCCAGTAGTCGAATATTGTGGTACGACCATCTCTTCCGCTGAATCCCTCCTTGTCCATACCCTTCTCGCCAAACTCCTGTCCGCTATAAAGCATGAAAGGATTCTTCTGGAAGAAGAGGCTCATGGCTGCTGCCGGAATTGCCTTCATGGCATTGCCGCAGAAGAAATCGCTGGCGATGCGCTGCTCATCATGGTTTTCCAGGAAATAGAGCATGTGCTGGCGGATATCATCCACCACCTGCCATTCATGAGTGATACTGGCAGCAGGGCGCTCACCCCGAACCACACCACGCAGGCAATCATACATTCCCACCTTATCATAAAGATAATCAAAACCAGCCTTCACATAGTTGCGGTACTGGTTAGAATCATATACCTCACCGATTACAACAATGTGAGGATACTTCGATTTCAATATCTGTGTGGCATAAGACCAGAATGCAGTAGGCACCATCTCTGCCATATCGCAGCGGAAACCATCTACACCCTTGCTTGCCCAATAAAGCAGGATATCCGTCATCTTGCCCCATGTATTTGGCACAGGCTCATAATGATAGCTTCTGCCTCCCGCATCACAATAATCTACACCATAGTTGAGTTTCACGGTCTCATACCAGTCGTTGCAGCCAGGACGGTTGTCAAAGCGGTCGTTACCCGTTGCCTTAGCAGGACTCTCCTTATATTGTTCATATATCTTGGCATCCTTGGCATGAAAAGCCTTGAACTCTGGCTTAGAGTAGCGAACATCGTTCAAATCTAAATCGCCCCAAGCATAATAGAAATTATTCTTGGTAGAAAAATGCATGTTAGGATCATCATCTTCTCCCAAATCTCGTACACCTGCCGGTTTGCAAATGGAATGATACTCACGAGCCACATGATTTGGCACAAAGTCCATCACAACTTTCATACCAGCCTTATGCGTGCGTTCAATAAGCATTTCCCACTCCTTCATTCTTTGACTGACATTCTCTGCCAAATCCGGATCGATGTCATAATAATCGGTGATGGCGTATGGCGAACCAGCCTTGCCCTTTACCACCTCAGCATGTTGGGTAGGAATTCCATAAGAGGAGTAGTTTGTCTGTGTGGCATGACGAATCACACCTGTATACCAAATATGTGTAAAGCCCATGTCATGAATACGGGCCAGAACCTCATCAGTAAAGTTATTAAGCTTTCCGCAACCGTTTTCTTCAATGGGGCCATTCTCCTTACGGGTGGTATTCTTGTTACCAAACAATCGAGGAAGCACCTGATAAATAACTATTTTTTCCTTCATTTAGCGGTCGTTACTTAAATGATAATACGCTTTACCTTCCCGGCAACGCCATTGCCGAGAAGATAAAACGCATGATTATTCTGATAGAAGATTATGCAATACCGTGATTACCTACAGTCTTATCGATGCGGCCAATCATACCCTGCAAAGCCTTGCCTGGACCACACTCTGTGAAATCATCAGCACCATCAGCAATCATAGCCTGAACAGATGAAGTCCAACGTACAGAACTTGTGAGCTGAGCGATGAGGTTCTGCTGAATCTCAGCAGGATCAGTATGAGGCTTACCGTCTACATTCTGATAAACAGGGCACTTAGGAGCAGAGAAAGTAGTTTTCTCGATTGCTGCCTGAAGCTCATCCTTAGCAGGCTGCATCAATGGAGAGTGGAAAGCACCGCCCACCTTCAAAGGCAAAGCACGCTTAGCACCAGCAGCCTTCAACTGCTCACAAGCAGCAGTGATAGCATCAACATTACCAGAAATAACGAGCTGACCAGGGCAGTTATAGTTAGCAGCAACAACTACGTTGCCCTCTGTGCTTACCTGAGCGCAGATTTCCTCAACCTTCTCATCAGGCAAACCGATGATAGCAGCCATAGTACCAGGATTAGCCTCGCAAGCCTTCTGCATAGCATTAGCACGTGCAGCAACAAGCTTCAAACCATCCTCGAAAGCCATTGCACCAGCAGCTACCAATGCAGAGAACTCACCGAGAGAGTGACCAGCAACCATTGCAGGCTGGAACTCCTCACCCAAGCAGAGAGCAGAGATAACAGAGTGGAGGAACACAGCAGGCTGTGTAACCTTGGTTTCCTTCAACTGCTCATCAGTACCAGCAAACATAATATCAGTAATCTTGAAGCCGAGAATCTCGTCGGCCTTATCGAAAAGTTCTTTTGCCAATGCGTTGTTGTCGTAGAGGTCCTTACCCATACCTACGAACTGAGAACCCTGACCAGGGAAAACAAATGCTTTCATTTTTATCCTTATTTTAAAAGTTTATTATTAATATACTATTTTACTATAAATACTTCCAATTCGGGTGCAAAGATACAATTTTTTTCTGAGAATCGGGAGAGAAAAACAAAAAAAATCCCTAATGCCTTCCGGCAAAAGGGATTCTTTATATTAATTTGCTTTACAGTGCGAAAATTATCGTACTAATGACAAATTGATTGATTAAGGATTACTCTGCTGCAGGAGCCTCTTCCTCAGCAACCTCAGCAGCAGGAGCCTCTACAGGAGCCTCAGCTGGAGCAGCTACAGGAGCATTCTCAGCAACAACGATAACAGGAACCTTAACCTCAACCTCCTTGTGATAGTGTACAGTAGCCTCGTACTCACCAACCTTCTTAGCATCCTTCATAGTAACGATCTTGCGATCAACCTCGATGCCCTTCTTAGCGAGCTCCTCAGCAACAGTTGCAGCGTTAACTGAACCGTAGAGCTGACCAGTAGCACTAACCTTAGCAGTAATAGTAAGAACAACGCCATTGAGAGCCTCGCCCTTCTTAACAGCCTCAGCCTTGATAGCCTCAAGCTTGTGAGCCTGCTGCTTCAAATCCTCAGCCAACTGCTTCTTAGCAGATGGAGAAGCGATAACAGCCTTACCTGTAGGGATAAGGAAGTTACGACCATAACCACTCTTTACATTAACGATATCGTTCTTGTATCCAAGACCGATAATATCTTGCTTCAAAATAATTTCCATTCTTCTTCTCCTCCTTAAATTACTTCATCAAATCGGTTACGTAAGGAAGCAAAGCGATCTGGCGAGCACGCTTTACAGCCTGTGCTACACGGCGCTGATACTTCAAAGATGTACCTGTGATACGACGTGGAAGGATTTTACCCTGCTCGTTCAAGAACTTCTTCAAGAACTCTGGATCCTTGTAGTCGATGTACTTAATACCGCTCTTCTTGAAACGGCAATACTTCTTCTTCTTTGTGTCGATAGAAGGAGCGGTCAAATAACGGATTTCTGATTTCTGATCTGCCATGATTAAGCCTCCTCTTTTTTACCAAGCTTTGCACGACGCTTCTCTGCGTAAGCGACAGCATACTTGTCAAGTTTAACAGTCATGTAACGAATTACTTTCTCGTCGCGGCGATAAGCTGTTTCGAGCTTAGCGATAACAGTTGGCTCAGCCTTGAACTCAACCAAGCTGTAGAAGCCTGATGTCTTCTTCTCGATGTTGTAAGCCAACTTCTTCAAACCCCAAGCCTCTTTGTTCAGAATCTCAGCACCATTATCGGTGAGTACCTTCTCGAACTTAGCGACCGTTTCCTTCATCTGTTCATCAGACAAAACGGGAGTCAAAATGAAAACGGTTTCGTATTGATTCATACTACTTTTGATAATTAAAATTTGTTATTAATAAATATTTTGCGCTTCGTAAAAGATGCCATAAAACATCCTTTTCACGAATTGCGGTGCAAAAGTACGACTTTTTCTTGAATTAACCAAATATTTTTTGTACTTTTGCAGAAAATATTTGTTCTTTTTAGCTTTTATGAAGTTTTAGAAGACTTTTTGAAGGGTTACACCTTATTAAATATATAAAATAAATAAGAAGTAAAAATTATGAAGAATCAGAAATTAAAGAAATCATTCCGTGCTCTCCCTACCATGGGCATGGCTTTCATTGTGTTGGGCGTATTGCTACTTGCTGCCAGCTTTGCGATGAACATCAAGAACAACAGCATGCTCTACGCTGGTTTGTTTTTTATCCTTGCTGGGGTAGCGGGATATATTTATACTATCAAAAAAGGATGAGCCGACTGCTTCGACTCATCCTTATCTTTTTTCAATCAGCAGAATACTTTGCCTGTCTTTCCGGCTTATTAATCCTGGTTTGGCACAATCAACTTGTAACCCTTGCCATGGATATTGATGATTTCAATCTGATCATCATCCTTCAGGTGCTTACGAAGTTTGGTGATATACACATCCATAGAGCGAGCATTGAAGTAGTTGTCATCAATCCAGATTGTCTTGAGGGCAAAATCACGCTGCAGGATTTCATTGGCATGTGAACAGAGAAGAGCCAACAACTCATTTTCCTTGGTTGTCAACTTAGTCTGTTGATCACCAATAGTAAGGAGCTGCTTCTGTGTATCAAATACGAACTTGCCGATGTGATACAGAGTGCTCTCCTTGGTCTTCTTGCCACGTACACGGCGCAAGATAGCCTCTACACGGAATACCAGCTCCTCCATAGAGAATGGCTTGGTGATATAATCATCAGCACCAATCTTGAAACCTTCGAGGATATCCTCCTTCAATGTCTTGGCTGTCAAGAAGATGATAGGCAGATCCGCATTAGCCTGTCGAATATCCTGTGCCAGGGTGAAACCGTCTTTCTTCGGCATCATCACGTCAAGAACAGCTATATCATACTTATTCTTTGTAAATTCCTTGAATCCCTGCTCACCGTCAGGACACAACACTGTAGAATAACCCTTTGCCTGCAAATATTCGCGAAGCAACATACCCAGGTTCTCATCATCCTCACAAAGCAAGATTTTAATTGTCTCTTCCATATCTTAATCCATTTTAATTTGTTAATATTCCTATTATTTATTTCCTTTTTAACTATGTATTACCGGCAGTTTTATGGTGAAAGTAGTACCCTTGCCGAATTCACTTTCTACCTTGATTTCGCCATCATGCAAATCCACGATTTTCTTCACATAGGCCAATCCGAGACCGAATCCCTTCACATCATGCACATTACCAGTATGAACACGATAGAACTTATCGAAGATTTTCTTCAGATTCTCCTTCTTCATACCCAATCCGGTATCAGTTATAGAGAGATAAAGATGTTCTTCATCATTCCAGGTTTTCATCGTAATGTTGAGTGGCTCATCCGGTTTGCGATATTTCACCGCATTATCCATCAGATTGAAGATTACATTCTGGAAATGTACCTCATCTACATAGAGCCCCGAATCAATCGCTTCAATATCGGTATATACCTTACCACCCGTATGCTCAACACGGAGTGCAAATGAATGAGCAATGTTTTCCACCATCTCATTGAGATCGAGTTCTTTCTTCTTGAATACCGCCTTCTTACGGTCGAACATACTCATCTGCAGCACTTTCTCTACAAGGAAGCGAAGTCGTTTAGACTCATCGTTTATCACCCCACCCAAATGTTTCTGCATCTGTTCACTCTTGGAAACAGAGGAATCATTGAGCATCTGTGCTGCCAGACTGATACTGGCAATAGGCGTCTTCAGCTCATGGGTCATATTGTTGATGAAATCGTTCTTGATTTCCGTATATCTCTTCTGTCGGAAGATAACCACAATGGTAAAGATGAAGGTAATCAGCAATACCAGAGTAAAGATGATACTTGGTATCATGAAGCGCACACTGGAGAAGATGTAACTATTCATATCAGGGAAATGAATCTTCACAACTCCCATCTTCGACTGCGGGTCGTTACGGAAAAGCACCTGCGAATAGCTGTATTCCTCGCCCTCATCGCTATAGTCTGGACAGCGATACACCTCACGTCCATCCTGTGTAGTTACGGTGAAATGATATGGTATGTTAATACCATTGTTCATCATCTCTGCCTTCAAGTCCTGATCCAGCTGCTTGAAGTTGATACGCTCCTTCAAAGGCTTATCAGATGCAGAATAGAGAATGGAATAAACCACCTCGTCCAACAACGCTTTCTGATATACATAGCGATTCTTGACGATTTCCTGCAACGACTTCTGAGTTTCGTTGATCGAATTCTTATCGCTTCTCAAAATCATCGCCTTAGGCATATTGCCAGGACTAATAGCGATGGTTTTCAGTTCAAAGGATGAATACACCGTACCATCCTTTCCTACTACCGAGTACTGATGCGATTGCTGCACTGTACCATCAGGCATCCCGCTACGAGTACCCGCAGAATCCTTCTTGGCCGCCTTCCGCTCTGTCTCATTGACATCTTTTTCAAGATAGCGCAAGGTTTCATTCAGCTCCAGATTTCTTGAAGCTTGATATAGGGCTCTGTTGACAGATTCGTCAAACTGTTCCTTCTTCATGTTAACCATCTCCTGGATGTAACTCAACTGCAAAAAGAGCAGAGCAAGGAACGAAAAGCCCATAATAATGGCTATGGTCCAAATCGTTTTCTTCTTCATGGGGGCAAAGATAGGAATTTTCTTAATTGGTTAACACAAAACAGTTAATTATTTAATCGGTTTTTAAGCAAATTAACTAAAAACAAATCATTTAGTTTCATATACAAAACTAACACGGACATAAAAAGACGAAAAAGGAGCGTACATATCACATGCACGCCCCCTCATTGGTCATATCAACATAAAATTTTAATTTATATAAGAGAGATAATTCTCAAACTAATGTATTCTTATATATTTCAAATGAATAATTCAATTATTCACCTTCCTTTGCCAACTCAGCCTCGTGCTCAGCAATCAACTTGCCCTGAATGTCGGTAGGAACCAACTCGTAGCTGGCAAACTTGGTTGTAAACGAAGCACGACCACCAGTAATCGAACTGAGAGAAATAGAGTAATTTGCAAGTTCCTTGAGAGGTATCTTAGCACAGAGCTTCTGATAACCTGCCTCAGAATCCATACCCATGATAAGAGCACGACGTCCCTGAAGATCACTCATTACATCACCCATATAGTCGGCAGGAACATAAACTTCCAAATCATAGATAGGTTCAAGAATCTTAGGACCAGCCTGCTTGAACGCATCGCTGAAGGCATGACGTGCAGCCAACATGAACGACAACTCGTTGCTGTCTACAGGGTGCATCTTACCGTCATATACGATTACACGAACGTCACGAGCATAAGAACCTGTCAAAGGACCATGTTCCATACAGTCCATAATACCCTTAAGAATGGCAGGCATGAATCGGGCATCAATGGCACCACCTACAACAGAATTGAGGAATACCAACTTGCCACCCCACTCCAAAGGAACCTCTTCACGGCTCTTGATATTCATCTTGAACTCCTGGCCGTTGAAAGTGAATGATGTTGGATCTGGCATACCTTCTGCATAAGGCTCAACAATGAGGTGCACCTCACCAAACTGACCAGCACCACCACTCTGCTTCTTATGACGATAGTCTGCACGAGCCTTCTTGGTAATAGTCTCACGATATGGAATACGAGGCTCCCCGAATGTAACGTTGAGTTTCTCGTTGTTTTCCAAACGCCACTTCAATGTACGGAGGTGGAACTCACCCTGACCACGAACGATAATCTGACGCAACTCCTTGCTCTGATCAACAATCCATGTAGGGTCTTCCTGACGCATTTTGATAAGGGCAGCCATCAGCTTCTCTGTATCCTGGGCATTAGCAGCCTTGATAGCACGAGAATACTTAGGGTTAGGATACTTGATGAAATCGAAACGCCACTCAGCACCCTTTCCATTCAAGGTATTGCCAGTCTTCACGTCCTTCATCTTCACGGTACAACCGATATCACCAGCGTTCAACTGATCCACAGGTACACGGTTGGCACCAGCGCAGGCATAAATCTGTCCGATACGTTCCTTAGAACCACGGTCGGCATTGGTCAGGTCATCACCACTCTTAATAGAGCCACTCATCACCTTGAAGTAACTTACCTCACCGATATGTGGTTCCATACCTGTTTTAAAGAAATACACACTCTCAGGACCATTGGTATCAGGAGCAATTTCCTCACCACGGGTATTGTGCAACTTAGGCATCTCGCTTACGAAAGGCACCACGTTGCCCAAGAACTCCATCAAACGATGAACACCCATAGACTTACCAGCACAGACACAGAATACAGGGAAGATACTACGGGTAACCAATCCCTTACGGATTCCCTCGCGGAGTTCATCCTCTGTCAAGCTTTCGCTCTCGAAGAATTTCTCCATCAAGCCCTCATCGTTTTCGGCAGCAGCCTCAACGAGTGCTGCATGAAGTTCCATTGCCTTGTCCATTTCCTCCTCAGGAATATCCTCGATGATAGGAGCACCGCCTTCTGGCTTCCAGGAATATTTTTTCATCAATAAGACGTCAATGAGAGCATTGAAGCCAGGACCGGTCTCGATAGGATATTGTATCTGCACACACTTAGGACCATATATATCCTTCATAGTTGCAATGAGGTTATCGAAATCACATTTGTCAGAGTCAAGCTGGTTGACGAGGAAGATGACAGGCTTGCTCAACTTCTCGGTATAACGGAAATTGTTCTGGGTGCCTACCTCTGGACCATATTGACCATTGATAAGGATAACTGCCTGATCGGTTACGTTGAGGGATGTAATTGCACCACCAACGAAATCGTCGCTACCAGGGCAGTCGATGATATTCAACTTCTTGTTGTTCCACTCCACGTGAAAAACGGTAGGGAACACAGAGTAACCATACTCCAGCTCAACTGGGAAGTAGTCGCTCACCGTATTCTTCGCTTCTACAGAGCCTCTACGCTTGATAACGCCTGCTTCAAATAACATACTTTCGGCAAGTGTAGTCTTGCCGCTACCCGCACTGCCCAGCAATGCAATGTTCTTAATCTCATTTGTCTGATATACTCTCATGACGCTTATAGATTTTTAAGGGTTATACATTAAATTTGCTAGTTGTTTTCAACAGTCCAACCATGCGGTTTTTCCGTTTCATGGTACTAAATTACGTTTTTTTTCTGATACTTCCAAAAGTTTTATCGAAAAAGTTGCCTATTTTTAAAACATATTAGTAATTTTGCATTTTGTTAAATATAGAAATCCTCCTTACACCTTATTATATATAAGAAGATAAGGGTAAGCTAGAAGGAATAACTGGAAGTAAAAAAAATATGGCTGGATTATACATACATATCCCATTTTGTGAAAGCCGCTGCATTTATTGCGGTTTTTACAGCACTACATCCCTCAAACTAAGGGATGCATACGTAGACGCACTCATCAAAGAAATGTCTCTACGCCCTATTCATCAAGAATTGGAAGAAGGAGAAAAGATAGAAACTGTATATTTAGGAGGTGGTACGCCCAGTCAACTTACGGGCGAACAACTCATCAAATTATTCGATGGAATCAATAAATATCTAGGACATTTCACTCGCGATATGGAAATCACGATGGAATGCAATCCTGATGATATTACAGAAGAGTTTTGCCTAACCCTCAAACAGCTCCCGGTCAACCGCATCAGCATGGGTGCCCAAACTTTCAGCAATGAGCGTTTGCGCTTTTTACACCGTCGCCACAACGCTCAAGAAGTCAGAATAGCTGTAGAACGTCTGCGCAACATTGGCATCAACAATATCAGTATCGACCTCATGTTCGGCTTTCCCGGCGAAAATATCGAGCAATGGTCAAGCGACATCCAAGAGGTCATCAGTCTGAATGTGGAACATATCTCAGCATATAGCTTGATGTACGAAGAGGGGACCTCACTCTATCGTTTATTAGAACAGGGGAAAATTGAAGAAATTGATGAAGAGATGAGCCGGAACATGTACGATACACTGATACAACTTCTTACCAAGACTGGCTACGAACATTACGAAATCAGCAACTTTGCCCGCCCAGGCTATCGTTCACGCCACAACAGCAGCTATTGGCACGAAACTCCATACATAGGTATCGGAGCCGCAGCCCATTCATATAAACGCATCCATAAAGGAGGGCAACTTTTTGCCACAAGAAGCTGGAACATAGCTCAACTAGCACAATATATCGAAAAGATAGAACAAGGCACATTGCCATCAGAAAAAGAAGAACTTGACATCAATACCCGATACAACGACCTCATCGCTACTGCCCTACGTACTTCCGATGGCATCAGTATAAAACATGTGGCAGAAGAATTTGGAGAAGAGCTAACCCGTCAACTAACTTCGGAAGCTCAAAAGCATATTGCCCGCGGCCTGATGAAGATAGAGAACTACCACCTCTCGCTCACTCCTAAAGGACTCTATGTTTCTGATGATATCATGAGTGACTTCATGATAGTGTAAAAAAGTTGCGACATATTCTGATCCAGAATATGTCGCAACTTATATTATGACCAAGACTCAATTTTGTCTAGACCATATTTCTTATAACGTTCATAATAGAAATTCTTAATAGCATCCAATGCCTGAATCGTAGTCTTTTTCTTTTGCAGATAAGGCTTGACCATCTGAAGTAGCGCAAAAAGCACAACCACAACAAGCAAAACCACGCCCCATGACAGAATTTCACTTTCAAAATTCAATCTAGGCTGAAGTATGATGCCAACAGCTATCGGCAATACAAAGCATACCCAATCCATCGGGGTATCTAAGCGCGTAGACTCAAGATACTCTTCTCTCAAGTTCTTTGGCGATTTCAAAATCAACCTTTTTTGATGCTTTAGCCAATAATCTTCAAACTCTTTTTCCATAATTTTTTCATTTACCTTAATTCCGCAACACTATAATTTAACTTTATTTATAAGTTCCTGAGCAACAA
>OGNN01000471.1_pt1 | contig 26929 bp, 19 predicted proteins | sample 1573461 | NCBI WGS metagenome assembly OGNN01 (sample SAMEA2581998, study PRJEB24529) | metagenome | biome: Human gut stool | place: China | collected 2011
TTTTGAACCTTTTTCGCATATTTCTTAATAGATTGATTAATCTTAATAGAAACAAAAGCTGTCAATGCACTAACAATTAATGATATACACGTCAGCATCCGATTATAAAAGTACATAGTAATAATAGAAGAAACTACAATTACAATCTTTCCCAACACCCAATAGATATGCGAAAACCAGGAATCTTTCAGGGAATTAGCATCCCAGTTCAATGTCTTTATTGCGTCTGCACTATGTGTATCATTAAAAAAATACATATTCATGTTCAACAATTTCTCATACAGCTTCAACTTCAATTCATAAACCATTTTACGAACCAATCTGATTTGAAAATACCGAAGATAAGGAAATAAACACTTTAATATTACAATTACTACGCATACAACCACTGCTGTACGAAATAACTGCATGTTCTGAAATTCAATAGCATTTAGAGTCTTTTTTGTCACATACGAATAAAGTATCTGCAAAGACGATTCCATTATCAATGTTGTTATTAGAATAAACCAGTAAGCAAATCTATATTTTCCCATATAGGATAAGAATCTTTTTAAATCTTTCATAGCAATTATTCTATCTCCTCTCGACTGTAATCCTGATACATCTGATAATATCTTCCCTGCTGATTTAGTAACTCCTTATGCGTTCCTTGTTCTACAATCCTGCCATGTTCTAATACATAAATCCTGTCATAATTCTTAATGGTATTAAGTCTATGTGCAACGGCAATAACTGTATGATTCCTTGTCACTTCATCAAATGTATTACAAATAGTATTTTCCGTTTCTAAGTCGAGTGCAGATGTTGGTTCATCGAGCAGAAAAATCGGTGCATTTTTCACTATTGCTCTCGCAATAGTAAGTCTTTGTCTTTGCCCTCCTGACAGATTGTTTCCTTTTTCCGTAAGAACTGTATCTATACCTTCTGGCAATGCTTTAATAAATTCCTCACAGCCAGACATTTTAAGTGCCATTATTATTTCTTCATTACTGACGTCAGGATTACCAATCCGAATATTATCCGCAATAGACATAGGAAACAATGTTGCTTCCTGTGAAATAAGTGCCAATTTCTTACGATTTTCATTTGGTGTAAAATTGTAATAGTCTATCCCATCATAGAATATTTCACCCTTTTTGCTTGATATTTGTCTTGAAATCAGTTTTATGATTGTGCTTTTCCCACTTCCACTTTCTCCTACAAAAGCTATTCTTTCTCCTTTTTTCACATCAAAACTCACATTATCTAAAACTTTTTCGTCTCCATATCCAAATGTAACATCATTAAAGCTGATTAACGGAAAATCTGTTATCATTTCGTCACTCTTCATACCATCTGACAGCTCTTCCTCAGGCAAAATATCAATAACGTCAAACACTCTTAAAACAGATACCAAGGCAGTCTGTGAACGTACAACCAACTGATAGCAGCCTGATAACGGCTCTATCAATTTTTTAATTATACTTATATATGCAATTAACACGCCCATTGTGATTGCATTTCTAAAAATCAGTACACCGCCAACACAAATGGCAAGTGCCATAGGTACTTCCTGTATTGCTCTTGATATTGGTTCCAGATTATACTGAGCCAGATCCGTTTCATTAGATGTTTTAAATGTTTTATAAAGAGCGTCTTCATACCGATTCATCATTTTTTCTTGAATATTATATGACTTTATTATTTCTGCCCCTGCAAATGCCTCATCTATATTATTATTAGTAAGCCCCAATTCTTTTACATACTGAGACTGACGAAGTTTTATCGGCTTTAGCAGCTTTACATTCAATGGCACCATAATCACCAGCGGAAATAAACATATCATTGCCAATGGAGCATTCATAGAAATCAGATATACTGAATATACAACTGTAAGAATTGGCACATACAGGCAGTCTTTAAAATAACCAGACATGAAACCTGCAAGACCTTCTATATCTTCAGTCATTCGCTACATAAGATATCAATAATTACATTGATTGATATATTCCGGCGAGGCATTTATCAATGAATTCACAGCATCATTCCTAAAATCCTTTAACAATCCTGCACCAACAAAACCTGTCATTGCAACTACCATATAATTTGATACAATACCAACACATATCACAATTATTATTTTCAAAATAATATACCGGATTTCCTGCATCATATTACCGTTAGAAATGATATCTATTATTTCCCTTAATATATCGATAACCATAACTGTAGATATTGATGCAGTTACACTTGAAATAGCCGCTGCTATCATTTGTATCCAATATTTTTTACTGTACACTAACAGCCTTTTCATATAGACATTCTCCTCCATTTCTTTTATACTACATACAAGTATAATTTGCGTAAAATGTTATTTCAATGTCATTTGCGTAGCATATTTTTATACTTTTTACAATTTGAAATTGCAGATAATATATTTTTGGAAGGAGATTTATATGCCTCAGACCGATAGACATAAAGAAAGAGAAATTCCAATAGAATTTGATTTTTATAATACACTGAAATCATTGCCAATGAATAACAGGTGTACTATCATTATGGTTTCTTGTGGAAATGCAACTATCAAAATCAATAATCATATTCAAACAGTTACATCTCCAGCTGTACTATGTATTTCCCAATATGACAATTTTCAATGCCTGGAGCATACACATTTAAGTGCCAAGGCATTTCACTTTGATCCATGGTACATAAAAGCTTGTTTAAAATTTGAAAATCTTGAAGATTCGATTCCAATCGATGAAAAATATGTTTACGACAGAAATATGCTATATATGTTTACAAAGCATCATGGAAATTTTCAAGGCATTTTTTACTTAACACCTCAACAATATGTTCACATTAATGAACTTATGCTTATGATTGGTGCTGAGACATACGCACAAAGCGATGATTACTGGACTTGCCGTATCAGAAGAATGCTGCGCCAGACACTTAATTGTATTTTTGACATATATGTAGACCAGTGTAAATTAAAATTCTACGAATTATCTGAGAATACTAATCCCGTTACAACCTGCACTGATTATATTCACAACAACTATCAGAACGATATTACATTAAGTTTCCTATGTGAACTTGTACACTTGAATCGAACCACACTTAACCAGCGTTTCAAGCAGCAAGTAAATTGTACATGTATTGAATACCTGCTTCACTATCGTCTTAAGATATCGCAAGAATTGCTATCTAACACCAATCTCAAAATTGATGATATTGCAACCCAATGTGGTTTTAAGTATAGTTCTTACTTCAACCGGCAATTTACAAAATGCCTTGGAATCACACCTTCTGAATTTAGAAAGAATCCTACAGGGTATAGCATGTTTGATGGTGGAAAGATTAGTAAATTATGAACATATCGTCTCATCACATCTTATGATTAGATAAGATAGGTATAATTCTAATAAGTCTTAATACCCTCAGTCTCATTACCTTGTCCTTTGGACACTCCAAGACAACCAAAAAGGACATCCCTTGACCCGTAATATTTACGGTTCAGGGGTGTCCTTTTTACGCTTCCTATCAGTAAGATAGACACTCGATGCTATTTATCCACAATCTATACAATTCCAAAATGCTTAAACGCCTGCATAATCGCTTCTTCCTTCTTTGGTGTACACTTAGGCTGCCTTGCATTCTCTGATTTAGCTAGATTAAAGTTCTCACCGACATCCAATCCGCACTTCTTCTTAATCTGTGCGATATACAGTGATGAAACCTTAAGTCCTGTCTGTTCCAGTACATATGCCTTTATCTGCTCATAAGTTGCTTTTCCCTTGAATTCAGATAAATCCATATCCTCCAGAGAGAAGTCCACCTTCACTTTTCTGCTGTCGACCATTCCCTTGGAAAGCAAGACAACCGTCTCAACATGAAACGTCGAAGGAAACATATCGACACAACAGACCTTTTTCACTTCATATCCTCTCGCCTGTAAAACTTCCAGATCTCTTGCCAGACTGGTCGGCTTGCAGGAAATATAAACCATCTGAGGCACATTGTAACGAATGATTTTTTCCAAAGCTTTTGGATTGATTCCGTCCCTTGGTGGATCAAGTACAATATAATCCGGCTTTTCTTCAATGCTGTCAATGACTTTGAGCACATCCCCTGCGATAAACTCGCAGTTATGTAAACCATTTAACTGTGCATTCTCTTTGGCAGCTTCCACTGCTTCCTCAATGATCTCCACACCGATCACTTTTTTAGCTACCGGAGAAAGCATCTGTGCGATCGTTCCAGTTCCGGAATACAGATCAAATACAATTTTACCATGTTCCGCAATATCTGCGTCTGTTCCGCTTGGAAGTGCATCTCCGATAAACTCTCTGGCAGTCTGATATAGCACCTCTGCACCCAGGGAATTTGTCTGGAAAAAGGAAAATGGTGTGATCTTAAAGCGAAGCCCTAGCAATTCCTCGTAAAAGAAATCCTGTCCATATAAAACATCCGTGCCTTCATTCGTCACGGTATCTGCCACATTGTCATTTCTCGTATGCAGAATACCTGTCATGGTACCTTTGTAATCTGCTGCAAGAAGAGCAGCTTTCCAGCCCTCTAATAATTCCTCTTCCGTTCCTGCAAATGCGTTTTCCTGTGCATTGTTCAACGTACTTTCAACTTCATCCATCTGTGCTGCGGCAATTCCCGGAAAATCCGTCTGCGTTGTAGTCACCAGATCTACTAATATTTCCCCTGTTTTGACTGCCTTACGGACAAGCAGATGTCTCAAATATCCGGTGTGACGCAGTTTATGGTAATAGGTGATATTTTTTTCACGAAAATAAGCAAGTGTGACAGACAGGATCTTTCTGAAATCCTCATCCACGATCTGGCAGTTTTCCACCGTCACAATATCATAAAAGCTTCCACGCTTATGCATGCCAAGTGCTAACGGTCCATCCTTAAATTCATCCCCAAAGGAAAATTCCATTTTATTGCGGTATCCGGTCTGCCTTGGACTTTCCTTGATTCCCAGAAACTGGTAATCCCGGTTTTCCTGATCGATCACATCATCCATTAATTTTTTTACCTGTTCTGCTTTCATCTCAAGCTGCCTGTCGTATGGAAGTGTCTGATAAGTACATCCTCCACATTCCCCGGCATGGACACATCCTGTTTTGTCCCCTTCCAGCGGTGACTTTTCCAATACCTCTAAAAGTCTGCCCTCTGCCTTTCCTTTGCGGATTTTATTGATGGAAGCAGACACTTTCTGTCCCGGTATCGTATTTTTTACAATAACCTGTCTGCCATCCTCTGTTCTGATAATTCCCTTATTTGGAAAGTCTACGCGCTCGATCACGCCTTCTATGATTTGTCCTTTTTTCATAAATTCCTCGCATTTTTATTTCATCAACTATAAAATTGTCCATGATTCCATTGACATTTTATTAACTTCACAGTTTTCTATTTCTTTTATCTGTTACACAAGAAAAAAGGGCTGCATCCGCAGCCCTCCAGATTATTTTTATTCTTCTTCTTTTTTCTCTGCTGGTTTTGCCGGCTCTTCTTCGTCCTCTTCATCTTCGAAGAAATCGTCTTCATAATCATCTTCAAAATCGTCTTCAAAATCTTCCAGATAATCTGGTGTAAAGAAACGATATACGCCATATACTGCTGCTGCAACTGCTGCAATAATACCGATGATTGCAAAAATCCATACAACCTTTGATGTTTTCTTTTCTTCTGCTTCTTTTTTGTTTAATAATTCATTCAACTTTGTCATATTGATCAGATCCTCTTTCTTATTGAGTAAGTCGTTTAACTTTGTCGCATTGATGAAATCTTCCACCTTGTTCATAGTGTTCCGCTCCTTCTCTTATTTATACTTTTATAGGATATGCAAAACCTAAACGCAATACACACCAGAAAAATCTATGTGCACTGCTCATTGCTTACGCCCATTATACCATATCCTTTACTTTTCGAATATAAAAAATTTATATTTTTCAAAAATTTTATATATTTTTTAGAGTTTCGGATACACAAACGTCCCTGCTCCCAAATAGAATCAGATACGCTTTAATTTTGCAAAAGAGGCAAACATTTTTTTCACACCATATCCTTCGAAATCCACGGTCACCTCGTAATCTCTTCCGCCATCCATGATGTTTTTCACAACTCCTCTGCCAAACTTGATATGCGATACGGTGTCCCCGACACCATAGTCAAGCTCTGACTTTACAACACCCTTTGTGACAAGTGCCTTTGCCTGCATGCTCTGTCCGGAAGGCTGCTGGCGCAGTGTTGTTCTTTTCGGTCTTGCTGTTGTCTGGTTCTGTAAAAAAGATGGGAAACTGCTCTCTTTTCCAAAAGAAGATTCTCTTGCAGATGCCGGCTTTCTCAGTTCACTGTCCAACAGTTCAGACGGAATCTCCCGAACAAACCGCGATACTTTATTATATTGCGTTTCGCCACGAATCATACGTTGTCTTGCACAGGTAATTGTAAGTTCTTCTTTGGCTCTCGTGATCCCCACATAAGCCAGGCGTCGCTCCTCTTCTAGATCCTCAGAAGAACTGTCCGAAGTGATGGACATATAACTTGGGAACAATCCATCCTCCATTCCGGCAAGGTAAACTTTCGGGAACTCCAGACCTTTTGCACTATGTAATGTCATTAAAACAACATAATCACTGCCCTCATCGAGACTGTCGATGTCTGCAACCAGTGCCACTTCCTCTAAAAAACCACTGAGTGTCGGATGTTCCTCGCCTTCCTCGTAAGCAACCACTTTGCTGATCAGCTCATCGATATTCTCAATACGCGCCTTTGCCTCCTCGGTATCTTCCGCTTCCAATTCTTTCACATATCCAGTTTCGTCTATAATCTCCTGCAAAAGTTCAGAAACGCTGATAATCTCTACTTTACTGCGCATCACCTGAATAAAATTCACAAATGGCTTGATCTTTGCAGCACTCTTGCCGAGTGTCGGAATATCGTCTGCCATTTTCAATGCATTATAAAAACTGATATCCGCCGCAGCCGCATAATCTGCCACACGGTTTAAGGTTGTTGCACCGATTCCACGTTTTGGCACGTTGATGATCCTGCGGACAGCAAGATCATCTCTTGCATTATCGATCGTTTTTAAATAGGCAAGCAGGTCTTTGATCTCTTTTCTTGCATAGAAGTTCACGCCGCCGACAATCTTATACGGAATATTGGATACGATAAATTTTTCCTCAAAAAGACGGGACTGTGCGTTTGTGCGGTAGAGAACAGCGCAGTCACCGTAATGATATCTGCCGTCCTTCACACAGGCATTGATATCCTTTGCGACATACTCTGCCTCTTCATAGCCTGTCTCAAACTGCTTGAAACCGATCTTTTTCCCCTCTTCATTGTCTGTCCAGAGTGTCTTTCTTTTTCGTCCCATATTGTTGGAGATCACTCCGTTTGCAGCATTTAAAATATTCTGTGTAGAACGGTAATTCTGTTCCAGTTTTATCGTCACTGCCTCCGGAAAATGTTTTTCAAAGTTCAGGATATTATAAATATTCGCACCGCGGAACTTATAGATAGACTGGTCATCATCACCAACGACACACAGGTTCTTATACTTTCTGGCAAGAATACTGATCAGTTCAAACTGTGCCGTATTCGTATCCTGATACTCGTCCACCATAATATAGCGGAAGCGTTCCTGATAGTAGTCTAACACCTGATCATCCGTTTTAAACAATTCAACCGTCTTTACGATCAGATCATCAAAATCAAGTGCATTATTCCGCCGCAGTGCATCCTGATACTCTCTGTAGATCTCTGCCTGTTTCCGTTTCGCAAAATCCCCGGAAGCAGCCGCCCGGAGAGAAAATTCCTGTGGATCTACCAGTTCATCTTTTGCCTTGGAAATCGCAGCAAGCAGACTCCGCTCTTTGTAAATCTTGGTATCCACATTCAGACGCTTACAGATATCCTTCATCAGTGTCTTCTGGTCATCGGAATCATAAATTGTGAAATTAGTGTCAAACCCGATACGGTCAATATGACGTCTTAAAATGCGCACACAGGTAGAATGGAACGTTGATACCCAGATGCTCTCAGAGCCATATCCCACAAGCTGGTCGATCCTCTCACGCATCTCACCTGCTGCTTTGTTCGTAAAGGTGATCGCCATAATATTGTATGGATTCACGCCCTTTTCTTCGATCAGATAAGCGGTTCGATGTGTCAGAACCCTCGTTTTTCCGGAACCTGCACCCGCCAAGATCAGAACCGGTCCCTCCGTGTGAAATACCGCTTCTCTCTGCTGTTCGTTCAATGTATCATAAATGCTCATAGACATCTCCATTTCCGTTGTTGTTTGTAATATTCAATCCCTTTTTTATTACAATATCATATTCCCATCTATTGTAACACATTATCCCTGCTTATGAACAGTAAAATCGAACATATTTTCTTTTTTTAACAATAAAAAATAACCGTCCAGCTCCTGAGAAAAGTTGACGGTTATTTTAACATTGATTTTTCGCCGGAGTAGATAGCTCACACCTATCTATCGGCTTTCCTGTTAAGGGCATTATATGACAAACATATATTTTTGTCAAATACACCCGTCTCTTTTTTTACCTTTGCGTCAGAAATAATCTACGACCGTCCACATTCAAATTCATACAATTAAATTCAATTGTATCTTGTCATCTAGTTTTCAATACTATATAATCTGATGTAGAGAATACGATTGAACCAGTAAGAGTAAAAGCAGGTAAAAAAATGAATACAAAACAATTTTTAAGTGATATATTAGATGAATTTAACAAAATCGACTATGTAAAACCGGAAGATATCCCGAATATCGATCTTTACATGGATCAGGTGACAACATTTATGGATTCCCAGCTTGCCACATCCAAGCGGCATGAGGACGATAAGATTCTGACTAAGACCATGATCAACAATTATGCTAAAAACGATCTTCTCCCTCCACCGGAAAAGAAAAAATATTCCAAAGAACATGTGCTGACTTTGATCTTTATCTACTATTTTAAAAGTATCTTAAGCATCAGTGACATCCAGAGTATCTTAAATCCGATCACGGACAAGTATTTTGGAAAAGGCAGCTCCGAGATGAGTCTTGAGGATATCTATAAAGAAGTTTTCGGTTTAGAGCATCAGGAAACCTTAAATATCATGAAAGACCTTGCAAAAAAGTTTAACACCTCCATGAAAACTTTTGAGGGAATGGAAGGTGAGGATGCAGAGCTTTTACGGACATTCAGTTTTATCTGCATGTTAAGCTATGATGTCTACCTGAAAAAAACAATTATCGAGCGCATTGTCGATCAGATGCTGCACGAAGAAAAAGATCCTTCCAAAAAAGAAAAATAAAACCCGGTGCTGAATGGAACACTGTCTATACCAGACATGATCCGTGCAGCTCCGGGTTTTTCTTTCTGCTCCGTTTTTACGCTTCGTTTGTCTCTGATGCTGCCATTCTGGCAAATACCATGTCATATCCGTCATTTCCATAATTTAAAGAACGGTTTACACGGCTGATGGTCGCTGTGGAAGCACCTGTTTTCTCTGCAATATCAAGATATGTTTTCTGGTCACGTAACATCTTGGCAACCTCAAATCTCTGTGATAAGGAAAGCAGCTCATTCACAGTGCAGACATCTTCAAAAAAAGTATAACATTCTTCTCTGTTTTCCAGGCTTAAAATCGCATCAAAAAGATGGTCTACTGCCTCGGTCCTTAGTTTCTTGCTCATTTTACTTTCTCCTTTTCATAAATCAAAATGATATCATCTTTTACTATAATCAGAAACTTCCAATCTACGCACATTTTATCATAGTAAAGTTTTAAAGTAAATATCTGTTTTACACACTAAAGTGTTACAGATGCAAATTCTATAATAGTCGAATCCAGTCGAAAAAGCAACACTTATTTTCATATTAACTATAACTTTAATTTATACCTGACGGCATCCTGTTATTCTCCCAGAAAAACAGCCAGAAAAGCGGTCAGACGCTCCATCTCCTGCTGGGTTCCGATGCTGATACGCAGATAATTGCTAATTCTCGGCTTGGAAAAATAGCGCACGAAAATGTTATGCTCCCGGAGTGCTTCAAATATTTCTTTTGCAGGAACTCTTTCATGTGTTGCAAAAATAAAGTTGCTCATGGAATCCCCAAAAGAAAATCCAAGTTTTTTCAGTTCGCACTTCGTCCATTCCCTTGTAGCGATGACTTTCGCACAGGTTTCCTCAAAATACTCCCTGTCCCTGATTGCCTGCACACCAAGTACAAGCGCTGTCTGATTGAGCGTGTAGGAATTGAAAGAATATTTCACATCATTGATATACCGGATCAGCTTTTCATTTCCCATCGCAAAGCCAAGCCGCATACCTGCCAGGGAACGCGATTTTGAAAAGGTCTGTACCACGAGAAGATTGTCATATTTTTCGATCAGAGGCAGCGCAGACTCCCCGCCAAAATCAATGTATGCCTCATCCACAACTACGATCACATTGCGGTTGTGTGCAATGATATCCTCAATCTCTGAGAGCGGCATGAGGATTCCGGTCGGTGCATTCGGATTTGGGAACACCACGCCGCCGTTTTCCCCATAATAGTCCTCTTTTCTGATCTGAAAATCATCATCTAACGCTTTTGTCTCAAATGGGATCCGAAGCATATCTGCCCACACATCATAAAAAGAATAGGTGATATCCGGAAACAGGATCGGCTTTTTGCTGTTAAAAAACGTCATAAATATCATGGCAAGCACATCATCAGAACCGACACCGGTAAATACCTGACTGCTCCTGATTCCATAATAATCTGCGATCGCATCGACCAACACTTTGCAGGTCGGTTCCGGATAAAGCCGCAGCTTATCTGTATCAAAGTTCTTCAGAGCCTCTACCACTCCCGGTGCGGGCGGATATGGATTTTCGTTGGTATTCAATTTGATCATGTCCGGCTGGTTTGGCTGTTCTCCCGGAACATACGGTTCCACTGTTCTTACATATTCTTCCCAGTTACTCATAAATTTTACTCTCTCCACTCTCTCGATTTTCCTGATATATTTCACAAATTCATTACAATCTGCTCATTTCATTCTGTATACAATCCGTAATCTTCTGCCAGTTTTTCAAACGCAGTCAGGGCATTTTTCACCGTCTCATGGGAAACACAGTAAGCAAGACGGACATAGCCTGCACATCCGAATGCGCTGCCCTTTACCATGATGATATTGTATTTTTTACCTGCTGCAACAAATTTTTCTTCGTCTGCATCCGGAGATTTTACCCACATATAAAAAGCGCCTTCCGGTTTGATGCAGTGAAAACCTAGCTTTTGCAGTCCTTCGTATAACATCTTTCTGTTTTCATCATAAAATGCCAGATTGGTTTTCTCATCCAGACATTTTGCAACTGCTTTCTGAAGCAGGGATGGCGCATTCACAAAACCGAGGGTACGGTTAGAAACAACAATGCCGTCAATGACCTGATCTGCGTTCTCCACCTCATCCGGAACGATCACATATCCGATACGTTCACCCGGAAGGGAAAGAGATTTGCTGAAGGAATAACCCACAATGGTATTCCTGTAATACTTTGTGAGGAAATCCTCCTGATTTCCATCGTAGACAAGTTCACGGTAAGGCTCATCGGAAATCAGATAAATTTCGTGACCAATCTCTTTTTCCTTCTTTTCCAGAATCCCAGCCATCTTCTTCATGGTTTCTTCATGATAGATCACACCGGTCGGATTGTTTGGCGTGTTCACGATCACTGCCTTGGTCTTTTCATTGACCGCTTTTTCCAAAGCAGCCAGATCCGGCTGGAATGTTTCAAAATCCGGCGCTACCTCCACGACTGCCGCATCAAAATTGGCTGCATAACTCTTGTACTCTCCGAAATATGGGGCAAACACGATCACCTCGTCACCCGGATCTAAGATTGTTTTAAAAATAATGTTCAATCCTCCCGCTGCTCCCACTGTCATCACAATATTATGGGAAGTAAATGCAGTTCCAAAACGCTTGTTTAAGTTCTCTGCAACCGCCTGACGGACATCCGGGTAACCGGCATTGTCCATATATCCATGTAAAACCAGCGGATCGGTCTCATCCACCAGTTGCTTAATTGCCTCGTTCAATGCTGCCGGAGCCGGTGTTGCAGGATTCCCCAATGAAAAATCATACACGTTCTCTCTTCCCACCCTGGCGGCAAGTTCATTTCCCTCTACAAACATTGCACGGATCGCAGAACTTCCCTGCAATGCCTTCTGTATTTTCTGTGAAATCATATTCTCTTCCTCACTGTTTTCTTACTCTCGAGTCATTTTTCTGCGGTCTGCACCGTAAATGTGCAGATCCACGGAACAATTATTACTTTACAACAATACTGTATGAAAGTAAATAGATAAAAAAAGAAAACTGCCACAGGACATTTTCCTTACGGATACTGCCCCGGACAGTTTTTGTTTATTAAAAATACTCCCCTGTATTTTTATGCATTGACGGTATCTACGAACTTCTGGAACGCTTTTCTGCCTTCCTCTGTGCATTTGTAAACACCTGCGTCCAATAAAACTTCTTTGAACACAAGACCGATTTCTGTCTGAATGATCTCATGTAATTTTTCCGGTGTAATCTCACCTTCCAGACCACTTCCTGCTGTAAATCCATACTTAGGCAGAAATTCCTCCACCCAGTCTGCATGTTTTGCAAGAACTTCATCCTCACGGATTTCTGCGCCGTCTAAGATTGCCTGCTCTAATGCAGCCATCTCATCTTTTAATCTGGCTGGAAGCACTGCAAGTCCCATAACCTCGATCAGACCAATGTTTTCCTTTTTGATATGATGAAGTTTTGCATGTGGATGGTAAACACCCAGCGGATGCTCCTCCGTCGTGATATTATTGCGGAGTACAAGATCTAACTCATAATCATTGCCGCGTTTTCTTGCGATAGGAGTGATCGTGTTGTGTGGTTCGCCCTCTGTCTCTGCAAAAATAAATGCATCTTCATCCGTATAACCTCTCCATGCAAGTAAAATCTTATCTGCTAGTTCGATCAGGCGCTCTTTTTGTGGTGCGCTGATACGGATCACGGACATTGGCCATTTTACGATTCCGGCTTTCACATCCTCAAATCCTTTGAAGGTCAGCTCTTTTTCGACCGGTGCTTTTGCCATGGCAAACTCATAATGTCCACCCTGGAAATGATCATGGCTCAAGATAGATCCTCCAACAATCGGAAGATCCGCATTCGATCCGACAAAGTAATGTGGGAACTGCTCTACAAAATCCAACAGTTTTCCAAAGGTTGCTTTCTCGATTTTCATCGGTGTATGCTCTGCATTAAAAACGATGCAGTGCTCATTGTAGTAAACATATGGAGAATACTGGAAGAACCAGTCACTGTGATTGATCGTTACCGGAATAATCCTGTGGTTCTGTCTTGCCGGATGGTTCACACGTCCTGCATATCCCTCATTCTCTTTGCAGAGAAGGCATTTCGGATAACCGCTCTGTTTTGCAAGCTTGGCTGCTGCGATCGCCTTCGGATCTTTTTCCGGTTTGGAGAGGTTGATGGTGATATCCAATGTTCCAAACTCGGTATCTGCAGTCCATTTCTGGTCTTTTTTGATACGATATCTACGAATGTAGTTTGTATCTCTGCTTAATTTGTAAAAATAATCGGTTGCTTCCTTTGGACTGATCTGATAGAGTGCCTGGAATTTTTTGATCACTTCGCTTGGTCTCGGCACAAGCATACTCATGATCTTTGTATCGAACAGATCCCTGTATGTGATCGTATCCTCCGGCATCAGTCCATCTTCTGCTGCATAATCGAGCATCTCATTTAAGATGCCTTCCAATGCTGCCTCTGCGCTCTCCTGTGTCATCGGAGTTCTCTTTGCATAGGCTGCTGCCACCTCATCGTCTAATTCATCCAGATGAAAAAGTTCTAACAGGCGGTTAATGGTAAATCTCCTGTCTTCCGGCTCTACCAGCCCGGTCACAAGACCATATTCTGTCAATTCTAAAATTCTTTCCTGAATCATTGTGTTATCCTCTTTATCTTGAAATCATTTCGATCATTGTGAAACTCTTCACGATCTATATTGAATTTCACAATGGTCTGTTAAAATCACTAAGCCAGTTTTACAGGGCCGTCACCGATCTCAACTACATAGAAATCAGCAGCGTAACCGATTTTATCTTTGTAAGCAGCACCTACTTTTTCAATAAAGGAATCCACTGCCTCATCCTTTACAATGCTGACGGTACATCCACCGAATCCTGCACCTGTCATGCGGGAACCGATCACTCCGTCTACTTTCCATGCCTCTTCCACCAATGTGTCAAGCTCGATACCGGTTACTTCGTAATCATCACGAAGGGAAACATGGGAGGCGTTCATTAACTCACCAAACAGAGCAACATCGTTATTCTTTAATGCTTCCACTGCCTTGATGGTTCTTTGATTCTCATAAACCGCATGTTTTGCACGTTTTACCCTGACAGGATCTTTGATCGCATCTTTGTACTGTTCAAACTGTTCCTCCGTGAGTTCACCAAGGGAATCAATTTTAACAACTTTCTGGAGTTCTGCCAGTGCAGTCTCGCACTCACTTCTTCTCTCATTGTATTTGGAATCTCCAAGTCCACGTTTTTTGTTGCTGCAGGAGATCACGATCTTTGCATTTTCCAGCTTGATCGGTGCATACTCATATTTTAAAGTTGCTGTATCAAGGAAAATCGCATGACCAGCTTTTCCCATTGCGATCGCAAACTGATCCATGATACCACAGTTTACGCCGTTGAATTTATTTTCAGAGAACTGTCCGATCAGTGCAAGATCCTGATTTGTCACGTCGAATCCAAACATATCTTTTAAAATATATCCGGTCAGAACTTCAACGGATGCAGAAGAAGAAAGTCCGGAGCCGTTTGGAATATTGCCAAATAAAACAAGATCCATACCCTGCTCTACTTTCATTCCCTTCTCGCCAAATGCCCACATAACTCCCTTTGGATAGTTCGTCCAGTCAGCTTCTTTTTCCGGCTTTAAACCTTCTACTGAGGACTCGATCACACCGAGCTGCTCAAAATTCATGGAATAGAAACGAAGTTTCTTATCATCTCTTTTTCTTGCCACACCATATGTACCAATAGTGAGTGCACAAGGGAAAACGTGTCCTCCGTTGTAATCGGTATGCTCACCGATCATGTTCACACGTCCCGGTGCAAAATAAACACCGATTTCACCCTCATCCCCGAATAACTCTTTAAATTTTGCTAATACATCTTCCCAGATCATAAAATCCTCCTTGTTTTGCGCATCTTCCGTTTCCTGTTACTATCACATTATCATGTTCGTTTTTACATTGCAACCAATTGACCGCAGACTGCAACAATAAAAAAGAAAGATGCAACATTTTTACATGTCACATCTTTCTTGAAATTAGTTTTCTTCTAACATAACCTTACATTAAGTATCACGGACGCTGTCCGTCTTTTTCCACATTCTGCTTAAACAAAGCCAGAACCTGCTCTGTGATAATGTTCCGGATTTCTCTGTTTGGCACTGCAAGTCTGAATCTTTTTGTATCAACTCTGCCTTTATGTGTAAGATATCCCGCCATGAAAAGTGTACTCCAAAGGTTATCCATGGATGCATACAGTTCATTATAAGTCAGATCCTCACGTATATCTTTTTCTACGATTTCACCATTTACAAGTCTCTCTAAGTCTGTTTTTGCCAGCCCCTTTGCTGCTCCTGCACTTTCTATAAAATGTTTCAGCACATCGTTTCCACTGGTATTAGTCCAATAATTCTCCGGTGGAAGCATCGGATTCCTTCTGTGCGCATCGCAATAATTAATGACATCCCACGGGCAATAAACATCTGCATTTCCAAAGCGGTATCCGTCATACCACTCTTTTACCGTTTCATAGTGTGTATCCTGACCGTAATAATGAAGCATTTCTTTCACTTCATCATCGACAAATCCAAACGTCTCATCATACTCTTCATCAAGGATTGAATTTGTCTTAAAATTGTTCAGTCCTGTAAAAATGCTCTCCTTTGCCACACGCAGACAGCCTGTTAAAACTGCAAATTTCAAACTACTGTTTGTCTTTAACACGTTTTCAAATAAATTTCTGACAAGTAAAACCATCTGGTCATAGTAACCATTCTCGTTTGCCTTGGCAAGAGGTACATCATACGCATCAATGAGTACAATCACTTTTTTCTCATAATACTTTTCCAGTAATGCAGTCAGCGTTTTCATACTGTATACAAGTGTGTCCTCGCCCATATCTCCTGTAACAAGCGACATATATTCTGCCTTGTCTATGTCATCTAACCTATTTCCACTCATGATAATCCGGTGCATTTTCGCTTCTTCCATCACAATCCGTTTCAACAGGCTGCGTGCATTTTCGTAACTGTCTGCATTTACCCCTTTTAAACTGATTGATATGACCGGATACTTTCCCATATATGCATCACATAAAGCCTTATTCTTAGAAATATATAATCCTTCAAACAGCGACTGATCTGTACCGATTTCAAAGAAACATTTGAGCATACTCATATTCAATGTCTTACCAAACCGACGTGGACGCGTGAACAGATTGACCTCTCCCCAGTTATTTAAAAGCTGCTCGATCAGACTGGTTTTATCAACATAATAAAAACCATCTCTGCGGATTTTTTCAAAATTGTCAATTCCAACAGGTAATTTTATAAATTCTGCCATAGCCGCCTCTCCAAACTATTTTTTTTGCAATTTCTACTTAAGTATAACAAATCTATCTCATAAATGGTAACGTTAAATGTAACTGTATTATAGGCGATGAACTGCTCTTTATTTGGAATATAAGAAACATAGCGCGAAGCAAAGATATTGTTAGGCAAACCGCCGAGAGCATATCTTATGCGTTCTGTTTTCTATATGCGTAAAGATATTCCTGTGCTTTTTGCAGTGAAACATTCAACTTTTTTTGAAGTCTTGCTAAAATATCCTCCTCGGAAAGTCCAAAGTCATTCCCCATTTCAATAATACCTTTTGCCTCTCCTTCATTCCATGTTTCCTGAAATACACTGACCATACCTTTCTCTCCTTCCCCAATCAATTCATTATAATCAATTTTTCCATTCATAGTGCCTGCTACTGTCATAATAACAGCTTTGTCTACCTTATGTTTTCTTGTATAATCTATTGCTTTTTCTTTTTTTCCATCTGTTCTTCCACTTCTGCTTAAAAGAATTTCAAGCAGATTAAATAAATCCTGATTATTTACATTATGCAATACCAGATTATTTTTTCCAGCTTCCACCAGATGTATTTTATAATCATTCACAAATGTTTCCATTGCTTTTGGAATATTTAGCATCCCATGCAAAGATACTGCTCCATCCCACGGCTTCTCACCATAATAGATAACGATTGTAATAACAGGAATAAATTTATCTGTTTTCTTCATTCCCGACAGATATTCATCTTCTGTTAATCCTTTTTCTTTTTTACGCTTTGCCGCATTGTCATCATACTGCTTTTTGTATGTACTATAATCATATCCCATCACTCTTAACGGCATTGCATAATGGATACATTCCTGTCCCTCCAATCCAAGTATAACAAATTCAGCATCATAAGTGGTAGATTTTTTTCTGATTTTAACGTTATCTCTTGCTGCCACAATACTCTGTATATACTCCTTGTGTTCTAATACCAAAGATTCCTCTGTATCCATATCTTCTAATTCTTCCGGTTTTATAACCTTATTTCCATTAAATAAAACTGCATTAAAAATATCTGCAAACTGTTCGTTATTCCGCCAGTAATTCTTTACTACAGTATCTGCTTTCAATACTTTTTTTCCCATATATAATTGCTCCTTCCTATATACCTGATATTTCAGGAAAATAGTTTCGTCGCTTTTTGCACTTGCAGTTTTAACTGGATTTTTATGCAGACCTTGCACCCTCAATTTGATAAAAAAGATTTCCTTATTACCATAACTTGTATCGAAAAAATTGTCAATTTGTTTTTGACATAACATAAATATAGAAAAACAGCCCCTTTTTCACAGGGACTGTCCTTCTTGTAATTTTATTTTCTTATCACTTTATTCCACATCAACCTTCACCTTCGGTAAATGCCAGATATCATCCACATATTCCTGAATCGTTCTGTCGGATGAGAACTTGCCGGAATGTGCAATGTTTAAGATAGCGCTCTTTGCCCAGGCGCTCTTGTTCTTGTAATACTCCATGATCTTCTTCTGCGCTTCTGCATAAGAACGGAAGTCTGCAAGAATGAAGTAAGTATCCGCGTACTGTGTGCTGTGTGTATTCAGCAGTGAATTGTACAGGTCACGGAAAAGTTCGGAGTCGTTCGGTGAGTAGAATCCGTTCACTAACTGTGTCAGAACTTTGCGGATATCCTGATCCGTGTTGAAAATCTGCATCGGATCATAATCACGGTTATGCTCATGTGCGATCACTTCGTCAGAGCTCATACCGAAAATAAACATATTATCCGGTCCGACTTCCTCGTACATCTCAACATTCGCACCGTCCATCGTTCCAAGTGTCAGGGCACCGTTTAACATGAACTTCATATTACCGGTACCGGATGCCTCTTTACTTGCAGTTGAGATCTGCTCGCTGACATCTGCTGCTGCAAAGATCCACTCTGCATTGGAAACTTTGTAGTCCTCGATAAATACCACTTTGATCTTATTATTGATACTCTTATCATTGTTGATCACTTCTGCAACGCTGTTGATCAGTTTAATGGTAAGTTTTGCATTTTTATAACCGGCTGCTGCCTTTGCACCAAAAATGAATGTTCTTGGAACAAATTCCATATCCGGATGCTCTTTGATCTCGTTATAGAGATACATAACATGAAGGATATTCAACAGCTGACGTTTGTACTCATGAAGACGTTTTACCTGTACATCAAAGATGGAATCCGGATCAACATCAATTCCATTGTGCTCTTTGATATATTTTGCAAGACGTACTTTATTCTGGTGTTTGATCTCAAGAAACTCCTGCTGTGCTTTTTTATCATCTGCATAAGGCGCAAGTTTCCTGATCTGGGAAAGGTCTGTGATCCAGCCTTCTCCCACATGTGCTGTCACCCAGTCAGCCAGAAGCGGGTTCGCATGTGCTAAGAAACGTCTCTGTGTGATACCATTGGTTTTGTTATTGAACTTCTGCGGCATCATCTCATAGAAATCTTTTAACTGCTCTTTTTTCAAAATCTCTGTGTGCAGTCTGGCAACACCGTTGACAGAATAACCTGCAACGATTGCAAGATGCGCCATTTTTACCTGACCATCATATAAAATTGCCATTTTTGCAATTTTTTCATTGTTGCCCGGATACTGCTCCTGGATCTGTAAAACAAAACGGCGGTTGATCTCTTCCACGATCTGATATACACGCGGAAGCAGTCTCTGGAAAATCTCGATCGGCCATTTTTCAAGAGCCTCAGCCATAATGGTATGGTTGGTATAAGCAACACAGTGGGTTGTGATATCCCACGCATCCTCCCAGCTTAAGCCTTCCTCATCCAGCAAAATACGCATTAACTCTGCCACTGCAACCGTCGGATGTGTATCATTCATCTGGAATACTGCTTTCTCAGGCAGCTGATGGATATCCTCATGATGCTTTTTGAATCTTGCGATCGCACGCTGTAAACTTGCAGATACGAAAAAGTACTGCTGTTTTAAACGAAGCTCTTTTCCCTGAATATGATTGTCATTCGGATAAAGGACTTCCACCAGATTACGAGCAAGGTTTTCCTGCTCTACCGCTTTGTTATAATCTCCTTTATCAAAGGAATCTAACTGGAAACCTTCCTTAGGCTCTGCATCCCAGATCATCAGCGTATTTACCATATGATTATCATATCCTACGATCGGCATATCGTATGGGATCGCCATAACGGACTGATAGCCTTCATGGATAAATCTGGTGTTGCCATTTCCCATGTCTTCGGTACGGACATAGCCGCCGAATTTGATCTCGTAGGAATACTCCGGTCTGCGAAGTTCGAATGGGTAGCCATTCTTTAACCAGTTATCCGGTACTTCTACCTGAAAACCATCCGAAATCTGCTGTTTGAACATACCATAACGGTAACGGATACCGCAGCCGTAAGCTGCGTATCCGAGTGTTGCCAGTGATTCCATAAAGCATGCTGCAAGACGTCCAAGACCACCGTTTCCGAGTGCCGGATCCGGCTCCTGATCTTCGATCACGTCAAGATTCAGTCCGATTTCTTCCAGAGCTTCTTTCACTTCTTTGTAAGCTTTTAAATTGATCAGGTTATTTCCAAGCGCACGGCCCATCAGAAATTCCATTGACATATAATAGACAATCTTTGGATCCTGATCGTCAAATGCCTGCTGGGTTGCCAGCCAGTCATCGATCACAACGTCTTTTACGACGTAGGATACCGCCTGGAAAATCTCCTGCTGGCTTGCTTCTTTTAACTGTTTGCGGTACATATGACGGACTGTCTCTGTTACATCATTGATAAATTTTTTCTTATTGAAGACTGCTGCTGATTTAGACATTTCCTTACTCTCCTTTTTTTACACCTAAAAGAACGGTTTCCCCATTAATATTCCATTCTTTCTCGTATCCATCCACACTGCCAGCTACAACATCAAGTCCGAGTACATCTGCTTTGATCGCATCACCATATTTGTCAAAGATTGCAGCTACTTTGTCATCTGCCTGATAAGAGATCATGATCTTATCCATCACTTCGAATCCTGCTTCTTTTCTCATGGTCTGGATCTTGCTGATGATCTCACGCACAAATCCTTCTTCAATTAACTCCGGTGTTAAGTTGGTATCAAGGACAACGGTTACTGTATTGTCCCCCTCCGTTACATAACCTTCCATCTGTGTCATTGTAATTAACAGATCTTCCTCTGCTAATTTTACATCATCACTGACAGACTTCAAAGTGATAAATCCATTTTCCTTTAACTCTGCCATAGCAGCGTTTCCGTCAAGCTCTGCTAAAGCTTTCTGGATCTGTCCTAAATATTTTCCATATTTTGGTCCCACGGTACGCAGCTGTGGTTTGAACGTATAGCTTGTGTAGGAGCTTACGTCATCGGTAAAGGAAACTTTCTTCACATTCAGCTCATCTTCGATGATCTCTTTGAAGTACTCTGAAAGTTCAAATGGAGCTTTGACAAACATCTTTCCGATCGGCTGACGGTTTTTGATGTTTGCTGCATTACGGCACGCACGACCCATAACCACGATCTTTAATACCTCATCCATATTTTTCTCTAACTCTTTGTCGATGTATGCTCCATTTACAACTGGGAAGTCACATAAATGAATACTTTCCGGCGCATTTTTATCAATGCTGCATACAAGGTTCTGATAGATTTCCTCTGTCATGAACGGGATCATTGGTGCTGCACATTTACAGATCTCTACTAACGCTGTGTAAAGTGTCATGTAGGCATTGATCTTATCCTGCTCCATTCCTTTTGCCCAGAAACGTTCACGGGAGCGTCTTACGTACCAGTTACTCATATCGTCCACAAACTCATCGAGTGCTCTTGCAGCTTCCGGGATCTTGTAACTGCCAAGGTTATCATCCACAGCGCCGATCACGGTATTTAATTTGGACAGTAACCATTTATCCATCACGGATAATTTATCATATTCCAGTTTATATTTTGTTGCGTCAAATCCGTCAATGTTTGCATACAGTACAAAGAATGCATAAGTGTTCCATAAGGTGCTTAAGAACTTACGCTGTCCCTCCTGCACTGCTTTTCCATGGAAACGGTTTGGAAGCCATGGAGCGCTGTTGATGTAGAAATACCAGCGGATCGCATCTGCTCCGTAAGTCTCTAATGCATCGAACGGATCGACTGCATTTCCTTTGGATTTGGACATTTTCTGTCCGTTCTCATCCTGTACATGTCCTAAAACGATAACGTTTTCATAAGGAGCTTTATTAAACAGTAAGGTGGACTCTGCCATCAGGGAATAGAACCATCCGCGTGTCTGGTCTACCGCCTCGGAAATGAACTGAGCCGGGAACTGCTGTTTGAACAAATCCTGATTTTCAAATGGATAATGGTGCTGTGCAAACGGCATTGCTCCTGAGTCGAACCAGCAGTCGATCACTTCCGGCACTCTGTGCATGGTCTTGCCACAGTCAGGGCATTTGAAGGTCACAGCGTCGATATACGGTCTGTGTAATTCCACTTTGGCATCATCCGGGTTTCCGCTTTTCTCTGCTAATTCAGCGCGGCTTCCGATGGACTCCTGATGTCCGCAGCCTTCACATTCCCATACATTTAAAGGAGTTCCCCAGTAACGGTTACGGGAGATTCCCCAGTCCTGAATGTTCTCAAGCCAGTCACCAAAACGTCCTTTACCGATGGATTCCGGGATCCAGTTTACAGTATTATTATTACGGATCAGGTCATCTTTGACTGCTGTCATCTTGATGAACCATGACTCTCTTGCATAGTAAATAAGCGGTGTATCACATCTCCAGCAGTGTGGATATTCATGTTCGAATTTTGGTGCGTCAAATAATTTGCCCTGCGCATCCAGATCTTTTAATACTTCAGGGTCGGCTTTCTTTACAAATAATCCGGCATAAGGTGTCTCTTCTGTCATCTCACCTTTTCCGTTTACAAACTGTACAAACGGAAGATCGTACTTACGTCCAACATTCGCATCATCTTCACCGAATGCAGGAGCAATATGAACGATACCGGTACCATCAGACATCGTTACATAAGTATCACAGGTAACAAAATGTCCTTTTTTGTGCTGTTTTGCTGCCACTTCTGCTGCACATGCATATAACGGCTCATATTCTTTGTACTCTAAATCTTTTCCGGTGTAAGTCTCTAATACTTCATATGCTTTGACACCTTCCTCTTCATTTCCAAGCTTTCCTAACACTTTGTCAAGAAGCGCCTCTGCCATGTAGTAGGTGTATCCGTCTGCAGCTTTTACTTTGCAGTAAGTCTCATCCGGGTTCACACAGAGTGCAACGTTGGATGGAAGTGTCCACGGAGTTGTGGTCCATGCAAGGAAATAAGCATCCTCTCCGACAACTTTGAAACGTACCACTGCGGAACGCTCTTTCACGGTCTTGTAACCCTGTGCAACTTCCTGCGAAGAAAGTGGTGTACCACAACGAGGGCAGTAAGGAACGATCTTGAAGCCTTTGTATAACAATCCTTTGTCCCAGATCTGTTTTAATGCCCACCATTCGGACTCAATAAAGTTGTCATCATAGGTGACATATGGGTTTTCCATATCTGCCCAGAAACCAACGGTTCCTGAGAAATCTTCCCACATTCCCTTGTATTTCCATACAGATTCCTTACATTTTTTGATGAAAGGTTCCATACCATACTCTTCAATCTGCTCTTTTCCGTTTAAGCCGAGCATCTTCTCTACCTCTAACTCGACCGGGAGTCCGTGTGTATCCCATCCGGCTTTACGCGGAACATATTTTCCCTTCATAGTCTGGTATCTTGGGATCATATCTTTGATAACACGTGTCAATACGTGTCCGATATGTGGTTTTCCGTTTGCAGTAGGAGGTCCGTCATAGAATGTGTAGGTCTCTCCCTGTTTGCGCTGTTCCATTGATTTTTTGAAGATGTCATGATCTTCCCAGAACTTCTCTGTCTGCTTTTCTCTGTCAACGAAGTTCATATTTGTTTCAACTTTGTTATACATATAATCCTCCTCAATCTAAACAAGGCTCTCATCCTGTAAATAGGACGAGAGCCTTAAATGATCGTTGTACCACCTAATTACAATGTACAGATTTTATAAAAATCATATACCCGTTCCCTGTAACGTAGGAAAAACGTCAGTGCCTACTCAGTCAAAACATTTCGGACTGCGACTGGGAAGTGATGTTCATTCCTAAGATACTCGCACCGGTTCACACCAATCCCGGCTCTCTTTGCCTTTCTCTTAACAACTACTGTCTTCGTCATCGTCTTTTCTATTTGCAATGAATGGATCATTGCCTTTAACCTTCTGTGATTATACAGAGATTTCCCCGAAAAGTCAAGATTTTCCACCTATCTTAATGACTTTCGTTTCGTCCTGCTGATCACATCGATAAATCTTTCGCGGATGTTCTGGATCATCAGATCTTCCTCCCGGTCATTTCCGTCAAACGGCACAAAACCGCCTGCCATCGTAGCATGCCCGCCACCGCTTCCGATGCCTTTTAACGCCTTGCTTATAATTTTTCCGGCATCTAATGTGGGACGCTCACTCCGCACAGAAATTTTGATCCCTTCTTTTTTTCTGGAATAGACCACTGAAAAAGAGACTTCCACCAATGCAAGCATAAAATCTGACACACTGGCGATCAGAGCCTCCGGGCAATCCCTTCCGGTATCTGCAAAACTGATATTCTCAAACACCTCAATGCTTGAGATCGCCTTGGAATACGCCATCAGATCTTCAAAATAGAGTGTGCTGTTCTCTAAGAGATAAATCATATCCTGATCACACAGGTCAAACATGCGCCAGATCATTTCCATATCCATCTTGCATACGCCTCTCGACAATTTCTGTGTATCCATACGGATTCCAAATGTCAGCGCTGTTGCAATTCTTTGATCCATCGGTATTTCATTTTCAAAAAAATATTGTGCTATGATCGATGCGCAAGCCCCGACACCCGGCCGGATATCCGTAAACCGGTACTCCGTTTTCTCATAAACCGGATGATGGTCGATGCAGATGATCTCATCCCCGGTCATATCGATAATGTTGGAATTGCCCTTCTGCGCATCTACCAGGATAACCTCGTCGTCCTCCGTGAGTTCACTGTCAATATTCTCAATATTTACCAGTCTGATGTCCAAAATCTCTCTCAGCTTGTCAGTACTGTAACGGTCGATTTTCCCCTTATAGCAGATCGTCGCATGAATCCCGCGAAGCTTTAACAGTTCCTGCAGGCCGAACGCACTTGCGATGGCATCCGGATCCGGAAAATTATGTGTCTGGATATAAACGTGTTCTCTGTTGATCTGTGTTACTAACTCATCTAATTTTGTCATATGATAAACCCTTATAATTTCTTACCGCAGAGCAAAATATTGGTCTGCTGTCTCTGTAAGTTCCTCAAATGTATGGATTTCCGGCACGTCCGCTGCAATTGTTCCAAACCCATATGCTGCGTGGATGAACCCGACACCTGCGTGGCAGCTGGCATCATAATCCCCCTGGATATCGCCGACATACACTGCCTCTGTCAACCCGTTCCGGTCTGCTAATAATCTGATATTATCGCCCTTCTGTCTCAGATTATTTCCATAACACTCTATATCTTCAAAGTATTTTCCAAATCCGTAATGATCTAAAAATGCCTCTATATAACCACTCTGGCAGTTGCTCACGATGTAGAGCGGATACTTTTCTTTCAGTGCAGAAAGTGTCTCCTCCAATTTTGGATACAAAACTCCACCATGCTCTCTCAGGTAGTCATTTTCCATGGAACAGCACTGATCTAACAATTTCATGCGCGCCTCTTTTTCCAGTTCCGGGAAAAGAATGTCTGCGATCACATCCATGGTCTTTCCCATAACCCCCTGAATATCCTGCTCCGTCAGTTTTTTATCAACAGAGCCATCCTGTTTTATGGCAAGATTCCATGATTCTGCAACGTTCGCTGCCGAGTCCCACAGCGTTCCGTCCATGTCAAAAATAATTCCTTTTTTCATACTTCTCCTTTTCTATCCATTATCCACAAAAATTTCTTTTTTAACCAAGATTATAAACTTTTGTATATTTTTCTTTGAAATAACGAATCAGCGGTTCTGCTGAAACTTCTTTGCCGCAGACGTATCTGATCACTTCTTTCGGGCTTCTGGTAGAACCATACTGATGAATCTTCTCATTCAGCCATTTTGTAATCTCACTGATTCTTCCCTCCGCGAGCAGCGCATCCACAGAGCCAAGTTCTTCCTCCAGACGATCTAAATACATGCCGTCATAAATACTGCCAAGCAGATAGGATGGAAAGTAACCAAAAGAACCGTCAGACCAGTGCATATCCTGCAAAATTCCTTCCGCATCATCTGCCGGAGTAATCTGTAAATATTCCTGCATTTTCTGATTCCAGAGTGCCGGAAGTTCCTCCACTTTCACATGGTCGCGGAAAATTGCCTTCTCGATCTCATATCTTAAAATAATATGGAAACAGTAAGTCAGTTCATCTGCCTCTGTGCGGATAAAACTGTTTCTCACATGATTGACTTCCTTATAAAATTCATCCAACGAAACGTCCTGAAGCTGTGGCATTTTTTCCTGCACTTTTGCATAAACCGGAATCCAGAAATTCTTATTTCTTCCAAGAATCTGGCTCAGGTGCACGCCGCGCGTCGCCCACGCCTTTCCCTTGGAAGCATCATTGAGCATCGTCGGCTGGATGTTGTCCATCGTATGTGCAAACCGTGCTTCCGGCGTCTCCCCGGCTTCAAATTCATCCCAGAGAGCGCGCAGTTTTTCGCCCTGATCCGACGGCAGCATTCCGAAAATGCGCTCTGCACCCTTTAATTCTCTCTCCCGCTGGGTTTTCTTCGCCTCCTCATCATAGGCATATGTGTCGCCGGCGTCGATCTCGACCAGATCGTGAATCAGAAGCATGGTAACCGTTTTCAGCACATCGATCGGCTCATTGGAATACTCCGCCAGAAGCACCGTCATGATCGCCATATGCCATGCATGCTCCGCGTCATTTTCCTTCCGCTCGCCGTCTGTCAGATACGTCTGGCGACCGATAAATTTCTCCTTGTCTATCTCCCGAATAAATGCAAACTGCTGCTCCAGACGTTCTTTCTGTTTCTGATTTATATCCATTGTTTCCGCCTCCCTGGTCTATTTCACCACATTTCTAGTTACT
>OGNN01000498.1_pt1 | contig 25554 bp, 17 predicted proteins | sample 1573461 | NCBI WGS metagenome assembly OGNN01 (sample SAMEA2581998, study PRJEB24529) | metagenome | biome: Human gut stool | place: China | collected 2011
CAGTAAACAATTCGGCTCATCCATCTATAGAGGATATGATTGCTGTCGGTGTAAAGAATAAAATGCAAGAGCAAAGGTGTAGAGAACTGTACTATGAGATTGAGAATATTATAAAACAATAAAGGAAAAGGAAGGCTGGTAGATAGCTGTTTTATCTACCAGCCATCTACTAGCCTGCGCAGTCCATCCTTATTGTTATTATCTATCTATTAACAAGAAGTTTTGATTAACAGGACAATAATCAACCATTGAAATCGGAACCATATAGTTTCCTTCTCCACATTCGTCAGCTGATGGTCCTACAGATGAGAAACAGTTACAATTTAAGCAAATGTAAAGCTATAATATTATTTTTTAATTAATACCTTATTCGCTTTTCCGTTCTTCTTCACGATGAACACGCTCTCTGCCTTTGTGCCGTCGGCGATGTGCTTCGACTCGCTCCAGGAGATCTTCACGCCGCATTCTGCCTTCTGCTCGTAAGCTGCGTCGATATACGGTTTGCCCGGCAGCACGGTTACAACAAGTTAGCTCATCGCTGGTGTGGTTAGCGCGAGTATTCCGAGAGTTGCGTAAAGGTATTTTGATTTCATGATTATAGAATTATAATAAATAAAAAAGGGCACGGCGTGATACCGTACCCCTATTTGTTACTTCACAAGAACCTTATATGTAACGCCTGCAACCTTCACGATATACATACCGCGTGAGAGGCTGATGCGCTCTTTGTCGGTGGCTGTGCGCTGTGCTACGAGTGCACCATCGGTGGTGTAGACATCGATGGTCTTACCTGCTGCACCAGTGATGACGATTGAGCGATACTCAACGTTCACGTTCACGTCTGTTGCATCGATGTCGTTGATGCCTACTGTAACCTCTACTTCTGCAAGGTTAGAAGCGAGCGATTCGCCCTTGTCGTAGACTGCTGTTACTACGTAGCCGTACTTTGCCGACTCTCTGAGCGATTTGTCGGTGAAGCTCTCGCCACTGATGAGCGACTTGTTCACCTTCTTGCCGTCGCGGTAGACGTTGTAGCCGTTGAGTTGCAATTCCTCAGGTTTAGAGTCTGCCTCAACGAACTTGATGTCGTCGATGAGCAGAGCGAACTTATTGTTTGAGACGCAACGTATAGCGAAGTACTTTGTGCCAGCCGGTAAGCGGTACTGGTACTCCTCCCATTTCTGAACATTGTTCACATCCTCTGTGTCACTGAGCTTCTCGAAGTTGGCTATTGCCTTACTTGTCTTTGAGTAGAGCACCTCGAACTGCTCTGGAATAGCAGCTCCGCCCATGCCAGCCTTAGCGAAGAAGCTGATAGTCTGTGCTTCGCCATTGAGCTGAGGCGAGATGAGCCAGTCGTCGTTCTGTGCCTTGGTAGCACCGCCGTCGGTAGATGCGCAGCTGAAGCTTACGAGCATCTGGTCGCCTGTGTGTGCTTCCCATGTCTGGAACGGGATGCCAGCCTTCTCTGCGTTGAACACCTGGAAAGCCATCGGCTCGCCAGCATGGTCGTACTTGAGCGGTCCGAACATTGTGTTGAGTGTGATTTGGATAGTCTTCTGCTTGTCGCCGTCGTACATTGTCCAACCACCAACGCCGTCAATGCTGAATGTCTCGTAGTCCTCGAACGACTCCTCTGTCACTTTCGGTTTGCGGTTGAGGAGGTCAGGTGCTGTCCATGCAAGGTTTACATAATTGCCTGCTGCTGTAGCCTTCAGAGCTGTTGGTACAGGATAGTCGGGCAGGAGAATCTTCACTTCGTTCTTCGCCGAGGCGTTGTTCTCTGGCAATTCATCCTTAGCGTAGTCGACTGTTGCGTGATATGTAGACTCCTCTGGATCGAGAACTGATGTTACGTCCTTCATAATCACAGTCTTGACCATATCGCACGGGATGTCAACACCATCGATGCGGTTCACCTCCTTGTCGTTCTTGTAGAGCACGATGTCGTAGTCGGTGCCCTTAACGTCTGTGTTGGTGTTGTTGCGGAATGAGAATTCTACAACCGACTCGCTGCCAGCCTTCACTCTCTCCTCTGTCTCGATGCTCATAGCCATGAGGTCGGCAGCGGCTTTCTCAACGATAGCTACGTTGTCGTAAGCCACGAAGTTGTCGAGGTTCTTCACCGCTTTACCCTCGAATCCGATGCGCAGGAATTTGCAATCCTTGTACGGTGTGAGGTCTATGCTGAAGCGGTTCCAACCCTTTGTGCCTTCTGCTGTAGAGATGCGGCGCACGTCTACAAACTCGCCATAGTCTTTCTGTACGCTGATGTTCAGTTCATCGCCGTCGCCATTAAGGTATGCCCAGAAGTTGAGCACGGGGCTCTTCATGTTCTTGATGTCCACCTTTGGCGACTCGCTACGTACCGACTTGCCAACAGCTGTAGCCGAGAATGTCTGCAGACCGCCGTCGTTGTCCTGTGCTAAGGTGACGGTCGATTCGGTTGCTGCGTAGCAGTAAGCATCGCCAATCTCGCCGTTGGTCATGTTCGTGATCCATGGTCCGCTCTTCATTGTGCAGTTCTTGAACGACTCAATCATCGGAGCCTTCAATGCTGGTCCGGCGATTGCGGTTACGGTCTGCCATTGCTCGCGTCCGCCACCGCTGCTGTTCACTGCGTAGACACTGTAGCCAGTGTATTCCTGCTTGCTCTTGATATTGAGCTGCTCGTCGTAGTAGTTCTTGTTGCCGAGCGATACGTCTTCGGAAGAGCTACCTATAGATATGTAGTATGTAAGTCCGGCAGGGTCGATATATCCGCCGTGCAGTCCGAGTGGTGCATCCCATGTGACGTGGATGAGTCCCTCCTTGTTGAGGTCTTCTACAGCCTTAAGGTTGCGTACTGCGCCCGGCTTGTCAATACCTACATAGACGGTGAGTGTTGCTTCCAAGCCTTCCTCGCCAGCAGCGTTCACTGCTACAACAGAATACTTATGGTTTGCCGACTCTACACCCTCGTCCTTGAATGTGCGCTCTGCACCAGGAGCGACGTTTGTAAATGTGGTGATGTTTGTGCCGTCTCGGAAGAGTTTCAATTGCACATTGTCCGAAAGCACAGCACCAGTGATGGTTGTGGTTGGTGCCTGCACGCTGATGTTGGCGTAAGAAGCACCCTTATCACCTGGCACAACCTTGAAGTTAGCTGGTACCTCTGGTGCTGTTGCCGGCACCTCCGTAATCTTCATGTTGTCTACGTAGAGTGTGCTCTGGTTTGCCTCGCTCACGCAGTGGATACCGAAGTAGTGCAGACCATCCTCCTTAGCGCGGTATGTGCCAGTAAGGGTGTGACGACGCGGGTCGGCTGTGATGTCTGTCGGTGCGACAATCTCCTCGGTGAGAGCCTCTGCTGTAGGAGCCAAACCAACAGCCGCAGCCACACGTTCAATAGGATAGGTGTTAACGGCATCGAACGAGAACTTGTAGGCTGCGTTCTTCTTCATGTTCACAGCAGGCGATACGAGCCAGTCGTCTCCCGCGTTTTCTGCGTTGTACTTATAAGTGGCTGTTTCATAGTTGCTATCGAAAGTCCACGTAGACTTGTCGTTGTTTGCGTCGATAACTGTCAGCTGGTCGAAGAGTTCCTCGTTGTGTATAGAGTTCTCGTACGGCAACTTCACGCTTACACCGATGGTTACGTTAGCCGACTCTGCAAACTCGCTCTGCATATCGCCGTTGTTGGCTGCCACCTTATAATAATAGGTGGTGAGGTCGGGCGAAGCAATCTTGTCGGTGTATGTGTTCTCGGTCAGACCCTCTGCAAGAGTCGTTACATCCGTTGCGTCGTTGCTGTTCACACGCACTACGGTGTAGGTCAGTTTGTCGGCATCGAAGAAGCCGCCGTTGACACCTGAGGTCGGTGCCTTCCACGTTAGGGTGACGTTCTGTCCCTTCGCCGAAGCCTTGAGAGCCGTTGGCTTCTTCGGCTGGTCGTAGCCCAGGCGCACGCTCTGCGATACTGGTGCGCTCACTGCAGCTGGTGTGGTGCTGCTTGCGGCAATCTCTGCTGTTACCGAAACGCTTGTCATACCGCTGATTTTGGTGGTGAAGTCGGTTGTGACAGCTGCGCCGGCGGATGCGGTGCCCGTCTTGGCTACAACACCATTCAAGCGCACGGTGTAATTAAGCGAACCGTTGAGCGCAGCATCCTTCACGTCCTTTGTAGGCATAGTGAACTTCACTGTGCCGCTTGTGAGTCCAGTGAGGTCGACAGAGAGGTTGCTCACTGTCTGCGGAACCGTCTTCAGCGTGAGGTCCTGCTTGATATAAAGACCCGTAATCTGGTCGTTAGCATAGTTGTCAATGAAGTTGCACACCTCAGTTCCCTTGCCGGTAGTAGGGTCAATCTCTATGATGCGTGTCGCCCAATAGTCCTTATCGAGCATAGCCCAATAGATCTTGCCGGTAGAGTAGTCGCATGTAGCACTCTGGAAGAGCTTGAACGGCTCGTAGCCAGTTTCGCCGACCACCGTTGCCGTACCGCTATACTTGTTCACGGCATAGAGCTTGCCGCTACGACCGATAGTGTATAGGTCGCCATTTCGGTTGCAGGTGATAGCCACCATCGACTCGGGCAGTTCGCCGATCGTCTCGCTATTAGATGTATAGTCGTTCTCGCCCCAATAGGTTGTGACGAGTTTGCCCAATGTCTTGTACTGACCCGAGTAGTCGTCGTCGGAGAACAGACCGTACACCTGTTGTGTTTCGGGGTCGAAGGTGAGGTCCATTGAGATGGCAGAGTAAGCCAGCTCTGGGCTTGGCTTGTCAATCTTCATCTGCCATGTATTGGTGTCGTACTCGTAGAAGTGGATTGGGAACTTAACCTGTGTATCGTTTTCCTCAAACCATGAAGACAGATAAGTGCCCTGCACGTATGTCGCAGCGTTGTAGCAGTGTACATTGTCGCTGACAAGGCTGATGCTTGCGGCATTGTTGCTTGTGAACTTGTACAGACCCGTGTCGCGCTCGTCGCTCTGCAATACGTAGCCGTAGAGCTGTACGCCCGTAGCCTTTGCCTTCTTTGCAGCAGCTGTTGGGTTCTGCTGCTTTGCTTTCTTGTTGGCAAGACGTCGTGCCACAACCTCCGCCGGTACCTTATTGGTTTGGGCGATTGTCTCCCCGATAGGGGCAGCAATGACGGTCAGAGCCATAAGAGTCTTTGCATAAGACTTCAAACTGATAGTTTTGCTCATAAACGTTTATGTTTTTTGTTTGGATAATTCTTATATGTTTTGGTTCTTGTTCTGTTTGTTAATCAAGACTTTTGCTTTCTTTTTGCAAAGTTATACATAATCTACTTTACAAACAAGTTTCGTTTGGGCAATTTGCTACCAAAACGTTTGCGCAGCTTCTCGAAAAGTGCCATAGTATCTTTCGAGAACTTGTGTCCCTTCCACGTGCTTGTGTTGGTGATGAACACCCAGCATTCGCCGTCGGGGTAGCGCAGCACTATCGCGGATGTTCCGACGAGCGAGCCGGTGCGTATCCACGGTCTGCCGTTTGGTGTGTAATTCCATCCGAGCGAGTACTGGTGGTCGGGCATCTCCTGCGTCATCAGTCGTACGGCTTCGGGCGAGATTACATCGTGCATGGTGGGGTCGCCGTCTATGGCAGCCACGAGTCGGCACAGTTCTGCTGCCGATGCTGTCCAGGCTCCTGCTCCGAGTGCCGTCGTTATGTCGTTCTCGCCGTAGCAGCGCTCCACGAGTCTGCCAGAGTTGTTGAACTCCTGTGCTGGTTCCGAACTGGAGTGCATATAGTAAACCGTCTCGTTCGGGCGGCGGTCCTTGAGGTAGTTGCCGGCTATGTGGAAGTCGAAGCAGCCTGCAGGTTCGAGCACATAACGCTGCATGAACTTCTCGTAGGACATGCCAGTGCGTTTCTCGATGATGAGCGAGAGCAGCGTGTAGCCGATGTTGCAGTAGCGTTGCATCGTGCCGGGTGTGTAGCCGAGTCGACGTCTCAACACGATGCGCAGCAGGTTGCGGTGGTCGGGTGGGGTAGCGAGACGGTTCTGCTGCATGATGTAGCGTGTGGAGAATATCGGGTCGCCAGCGTAGTTGGTGAAGCCAGCCTTGTGGCGCAGCAGCTGCTCGACGGTTATGTCGAAGTGGCGTTTGTCGCGTATGGAGTTGACATAGAACGTGTCGTTCAGAATGCCCTGCGGTCCGAATACCTTGTCCGTCAGGCGCACCTTACCCATGTCGCGCAGCTTCATGATGCCCACGGCGGTGACGAGCTTCGAGACCGATGCCATGCGCATTATTTGCGACGGCTCCATAGGCTGCTGCCTGCTGATGTCGGAGAAGCCGAAGCCGCGTGCGTAGAGCAGCGAGTCGTGGCGCGAGATGGCGAGCTGCGCTCCGTTTATCTCCCAGCGTTTGAGGTAGCGGCGCATGATGGAGTCCATGGCGTGCAGCTCGGACTGGTCGGACAGTGCGTTCGAGAGAGTGTCGTTGAGGTGTACGATGTGTGTTGAGGTGGTGTCGCGGGATGTTGTGGTGTCGGGGCGCGAGCACGACGAGCATGTGCAGCGGCAGATGCTCGTGATTATGAGTACGACAAAGGTGAGGCACCCCATGCAGGAGAGCCTCACCTTAGTGCGATATTGTTTCTTTATTCTGTATCCGAACATTGTTGTATAGTTGACGAGTCAACTCGTCTACTTAGTTTACGATAATCCTTCTATTTCGCCGTTGACGATGTCGATGTTCATCGCTGCCGGCACCTTTGGCAGACCTGGCATACGCATGATGCTGCCTGCTACGACAACAATCATCTCTGCGCCAGCGTTGATGACGATGTCGCGTACGTTTACGTCGAAGCCCGATGCTACGCAGTACTGCTTGGCGTCGGTAGAGAACGAGAACTGAGTCTTGGCGATGCAGATGGGGAAGTGCTCGTAGCCCAGTTCCTTTATCATCTGCAGCTTTTTCTTAGCCGGTGCTGCGAACGAGATACTTGCCGCTCCGTAGATGTTCTTTGCCACTTTCTCAATCTTCTCCTCGATAGAATCGGTGTCGTCGTACACGAGCTTCAGCGGTTCGGATGGATGTTTCTCGATGGTGTCCACCACGAGGTTAGCCAAGTCGACTGCGCCCTTGCTGCCTTCGGCGTAAGCATCGTTTTCGGCGAAGCCCACACCGATTTCTGCGCAGTAGTCCTTCACGATGTCGATCTCTTCAACCACGTCGCCGGCATAGCGGTTGAACACCACAGCCACGGTCTGACCGAACGACTGCAGATTCTTGATGTGCTTGTCGAGGTTGGCGAGACCCTTCTTCAGACCCTCGCTGTTTGGCTTCTTGATGTCATCTACAGCCACGCCGCCGTGCATCTTCAAGCCCTGTGCAGTAGCCACGATGAGTGTCAGCTTAGGCTGCAGACCGCTCTTGCGGCACTTGATGTCGTAGAACTTCTCTGCACCGAGGTCTGCGCCGAAGCCAGCCTCCGTGATTACGTAGTCGCCGAAGGTCATAGCCATCTTCGTAGCGAGTATAGAGTTGCATCCGTGTGCGATGTTGGCGAACGGACCGCCGTGTACGAAGGCTGCGGTGTTCTCCGTTGTCTGCACGAGGTTAGGCGCAAGCGCATCGCGCAGCAGTACGGTGATGGCACCAGCCACGCCGAGGTCCTTCACGGTGAACGGCTTGCCCTCAACGGTGTAGCCGAGGAGTATGTTCTCAATGCGACGGCGCAGGTCGTCCTCGTCCTTTGCGAGGCAGAGGATAGCCATAATCTCCGATGCCGGAGTGATGTCGAAACCCGATTCGCGCACAATGCCGTTTGCCTTGCCGCCCATGCCGGTCACGATGTCACGCAGTCCGCGGTCGTTCACGTCGAGCACGCGGTTCCAGAGCACCTCGCGCAGCGCAAAGCCGTTATCGCGGTTCTGGTACATATAGTTGTCGAGCAGTGCGGTGATGGTGTTGTGTGCCGAGGTGATGGCATGGAAGTCGCCGGTGAAGTGGAGGTTTATCTTGTCCATCGGCAGCACCTGAGTGTGTCCGCCACCGCAGGCTCCGCCCTTCATGCCGAACACCGGACCGAGCGACGGTTCGCGCAGCGCACATATAGCCTTCTTGCCGATGCGTGTGAGTCCGAGCGCAAGTCCGATTGTTACGGTAGTCTTTCCGATGCCTGCCTTGGTCGGTGTGATGGCTGTCACAAGGATAAGGTTGCTTTTCTTCACGCGCTCCTCGTCGATGAGGCGTGTCGGAACCTTAGCCATGTAGTGGCCGTAGTGTTCGAGTTCTTTTGTCGGGATGCCATACTTCGAAGCAACTGCTTCAATCTCCTCGAGCTTGGTGCTGCGAGCAATTTCGATGTCTGTCATTGTGTGTGTGAAATTTGTAGAGTTATCCTCTTGTGGTGATAGAGTGTAACCTCTTATTTTAATAAAGTATGGAGTGCGAGTGCAAAGGTACAACTAAATAATCAATAATGTGAAAATTGTACTGGGTTTTTCTAAGGTTATTAAGACAATTATATTATTCCGTTCTTCTTGAGTAATTCTGTCAATTCTTTTCCCTTGATAGTACTACGCTCTGATTTGTCGTAAATATAAAGCAGGCCTAAAGCGTCTTGCCAGTTCGTCTTGCAAATTGATAAGGTCGGCCTTAAGCGACTTGTATCGTTTGCTCAAGTGCTTCACTTCTTTTTCAAAAGAAGGAAAAGCATACAGCTTACAACTCATTGAGCAAATCGTCTAATGGTTTAAGTTCAATCTTTCCATCTCTGTAGTCTTTCAACTCTTTTAGTGCCTCACTGAATCCTGCGAGAGGCTCTTCGCCGACCATACATGCGTCATCTGCCTCCTTTTTTAAAAAGAGTTTTTTTATCTTGTCCAGAAAATGGATGTCTTGTGTATTCAGTACCTGACGTATTATTTCGTTTTGGGTGGCTTGTAAACTGATTGATGACATATTGTTCATTCTTATATGGTTACATCACAAAATTACATCGAATAATTGAAACCTCCAAATATTATTTATTTATTCTGTAAAAAAATAGGTTCTTCTTTGGTGTTTCTAATGTTATTCAAGTGTTTGGGCTAAACAATAAGGGCGTGCCACCTAAAGTGACACGCCCTTATTGCTATAGTTTTGTCATCGGACTGCGTACGGAATCTGATCGGACTGCGTACGGAATCTGATTGGACGGCGTACGGAATCCGATCGGACGGCGTACGCAATCGTGTTACTTAACAAGCTTCTTTACACTGCCGTCAGAGTACTTAACGAGCACGATACCGCGAGTGTTGCTGCTTGTCTTCACACCATCTACGGTGTAGCGAGCCACCTCTGTTGCGTTCTGTGCAGCGTCGGTCTTGTTGATACCAGCCGAGAAGTCTACTGTTACATAGTTGGATGGTTCAGAAGTAACCTTCTTGTCGTTGTAAACTCTCTGTCCATATACGCGGTAAGCGTAGGTGTGGTCGGTCTTGGGCTGTGTGAGCTTGGTGAATGTGTAGCTTGTTTCCTCCTCCTCGATGGTTTCCGAGTCGTTGAGGTATGTGTACACGTGGTCGCCCGCCTTGAGGTTCTGAGTAATCTTGATGTCGTCGATGATGAACGGATAGTGGTTCTTGCTTGTGAATGCAATCATATCGCTAAGCTGACCAGCTGTGAAGTCGAGCGTGAATGTGCTCCAATCGTCGGTGGTAATCTTGCACTCCTTAGACTCGCGTGTGCTCTTGCTGTAGACGATAAGTGTTTCGTTCTGTAGCATAGAGCGTGCTTTTAGCTTCACCTGATAGCGTCCTTCGTCGTTGTTGAGTGTCAGCTGCGGTGTTACGAGCTCGCCGCTGATGTTGTAGTCGGTCAAACCGGTGCATACGAAGCAGCCCTCAGCGTAGCCACCCCAGTAGCACTGCCATCCGTTGTTGTGCACCATGTCCATGTTCACCTTCTCGTACTTGCCGTTCTGGAAGGCGTATGGCTTGTCTATAGTGACGCCAGAGCCTGATATCTTAGAGAAGTCCTCGTTGAGCACAACGTAGCCTGCTGCGTCTGTCGGAGCAGTGTAGAGGTCGTAGTTCTCCACGATGTAGCTTTCAGCCTTCGGCGATAGCTGCCAGTTGGCTGTGTAGCTGTCGCGACGTACGTCGGTTGCTGGCTCTGCAACGGGAGCGGTCACGCCGATAGCGTCAAACGCTGCTGATGAAGGCGATGTGGTCTCGGCGTTGCAAGCCTTCACTACAAACGAGTAGTCGGTAGCAGGGTCGAGGCCGTCTACGGTGTAGCTGGTGCCATCTACGCGCTTGTCCTTGATGTCGTAGTGTGTGGTTGAGGTGTTCTTTGTGCTCCAAGCCATGTCGCAGAAGCCCAATGCGCAGTCGTCAGGGAAGCCTGCAAGACGGAAGCGCGCAGAAGTACACTTGTACTTGTCTTGTTTTACGAAGCGTGTCCAGTCGAAGTCGTGGAAAATTTTGTCCTGACCATAGTCAGAAGCATCGACATATATAGTGGTGAAATACTTCCATGCGAATCCGTCGAATAACTCTACAATTATCTGTGCGTTGCCTATCTCTTCTGCATTCTTCGGCATCTTACACTCAACGATGTTTATTTCGAGTGAAGTATAGTAGCCTCCGTTGTCGGGCATAGTGATAACGTCGCCGTTCTTGAACAGCAATGCACCGTCTATACCTTTGTCCGAATTCTCGAAGAACTCGGGTTCCTTACCGCTCTGCGACTTATAACCCCAACCCTCAGGCAGTTTGCCACTGGTCTTCATCGAAGAGAAGGTCTCAAGGAAATCCTTCTCTGTGTTCTCGTTTTCCTTCACGTTGTGGAACACTGAGAACAGATAGTGTGGGCACCATTCACTGCATTCCAGTGAGCTGTGAAGCCGTTAGCGTTGAAACCGCTGATACCTACAGGTGTCGGTGCGGTGAGCGTTGTCGGTTTGCCGATTTTTACGTCGTCGATGAGCACCTGGTCGTTTGTGCTGAACGCAATGAGCAGGTTGCTGCTGTTGAAGGTGGTATTGTTGAAGTAGAATGTGAATTCACGCCACTCGCTCTTTGTTGTTGTGAATGGCTCGTGGTATGTGGTCTGGTTATACTGGCTCGCAGCGTCCTCCCACAGACCGATGGTGAGCTGTGCGTTGTCGCGGTAGTTGCTTGCGAGTGTCTTTGCACGTACTTTCACCTCGTACTCGCCGATGTATGCGCCCTGCGGTGTGTAGAGCTGTGCTCCGTAGTTGTCGGGGTTGATGAGTGCGCACGCACCACCTGCCTGGTGAACGCCGTAGCCGCTCCAGCCACTCTTGTGGAAGTAGCTACTTGGAATTGTGCCTGTGGCATCATTGATGGCACTCGAAGGCGAACTTTCGCTGCCTGCGGTGAAGCGGCTGAAGTCTTCTTCGAGTTCTGTTGTCGATTGTGCATACGCCATTGGTGTGGCAGTAGCAAGCGCTGCTACAAAGGCAATTGCTTTGAATGTAGAAAAAATCATGTTCTGCGGTTTTGGTTATAATAATAAGTTATAGGGTACAAAATTAGTGATTTATTTTCGTATTTAGCTTACTTTTACTAATTTTGTGCTTTAAAGTCGGTTTTTGTAAACTGATGATGAAGCAATGTAACAACTTAAATTACAATAATATGAAGAAAATCTTTACACTTTTAGCAGTGGCATTTGCCACACTCGGTGCTTCGGCACAGACATTGCCGGGCTTGGATGATATCATCAAGACACAGCCCGAAGGCACACTCCACAAAGACCTCAACCACTACTTCGAGGGCGCATACGTAAATACAACGGATCAGCTCATCTACGACCACCTTGGCGACGGTTATCTGTCAGATATAGTGGAGGCAGCCGATGGTAGCTTGTACATCAAGAATCCGTTCGGCTTCTTCACACATGGTGATATTTGGGTGAAGGCAGTAAAGGGCGAGGGCAACACCTACGAGGTGCGTATGCCGCAGGCTGTTTACGACAATAAGGGCGACGCTCATGATCCGGTACTCTACGCTTGGCGCTACATCAGACAGGAAACCGGCAGCGAGACTTATGCTGTGAAGGATGCAGCATCGCAGGTTGTTAAGTTCGAGATGCGTAACGACTCGCTCGTTAAGGTGGGCGAGACAAATGCGTTCATCGGACTTGGTGCTGCTGATGGCTACTTCTATGGCTACGGCGACACAGTGTCTATATATAATAAGGTGAAGGATGCTGTGGCTGTTCCGGCTGATGCAAGCAAGGCGGTTAAGTATAACATCTACTACAACGATAGCGATGATGCGGCTGCAGAAGTTCCGGTGAAAGTAGTGTTCGAGGGCGATAAGGTATATATCGGTGGTCTCGACTACGAGTGTCCAGAACTTTGGATTAGTGGTACAATCAACGGCAACAAGCTGCAGCTCACAAAGTGGCAGTATATGGGCATCGACCGTAAGAGTGAGATGTACGGTGCTGGTCACATGTATCTCTATCCATTCGGCTGGGGTAAGTTCACAGACGCAGAGGGCGAGAAGTTCGGACTCTACGAGGTGGAGAACCCAACACTCGACTACGATGCTGCTACAAAGACATTCTCTACAACAGAGCTGACACTCGCCGTAAACCGCGGTCACAACTACTATCCGTATGTCTACTACTCTAAACCGACATTCCGCCCGGCTTCTGCCACTTCTGTAGATGGCATCGCTGTGGGCGAGGGTAGCGTGGTGAAGTACTATGACCTCAGCGGTCGTTGCATTCAGCGTCCTGCGAAGGGCGTGTTCGTGAAGACAACTATCGCTGCTGACGGCACAAAGGTTGCAAAGAAGGTAATTAAGTAATCGTAGGAGGGTATGGCATCTTGCCATACCCACGCAGCCTCCGTTTCTATTCTTAAGAGATCACTGTATAACATCTGATAAGCCTAACATGACTCTGAAAGACTTTACAGACGAATGGCAGAACAACGAACCGACGGTGCTTGTACACACCAGTGGTTCGACCGGAAAGCCGAAGCCTTTGCGCGTGGAAAAGCTGCGCATGGAGGCTTCGGCGCGTATCACTTGCGCTTTTCTGGGACTTAAGCGTGGCGACACCGCTCTGCTCTGTATGCCGCTCGACTACATCGCTGGAAAGATGATGGTGGTGCGGTCGCTCGTTTGCGGACTTCTTCTGACTGCTGTAGAGCCAAGCGGGCATCCGCTTCGTGGACTAAAGGAGGCTCCCGTGTTTGCTGCTATGGTGCCGCTGCAGGTGTACAACAGTATGCATGTGGAGGAGGAGCGGGCGCTGCTTAGGCAGATAAAGCACCTCATCATCGGCGGTGGGGCAGTGAGCAGCGAACTTGCAGCTGAGCTAAAGCACTTCCCAAACGCTGTTTGGAGCACATACGGCATGACCGAGACACTCTCGCACATCGCTTTGCGTAGACTCAGTGGCGAAGACGCAACCGATTGGTACGAGCCTTTCGAGGGTGTAAAGGTGAGTCTTGACGAGGCTGGTTGTCTTGTTATCGATGCTCCTGCGGTGTGTGCTAAAACTCTCGTAACCAACGATATCGCAGAGATAGCCACCGATGGATGTCACTTTCGCATACGAGGCAGGCGCGACAACGTAATCTGTAGCGGAGGCATAAAGCTGCAGATAGAGGAGATAGAAGCACATTTGCAGCCGTTCGTCAACTCTCAGTTTATGATTACGAAACGCCCCGATGCGCGACTCGGCGAGACTGTGGTGCTGCTTGCTGCGCCTAAGGATATTGAAACCTTGCGCACCGCGTGCAAGGAACATCTCACAAAATACGAAATGCCACGCATGTTCATAGCCGTGGACGAACTGCCGTATACCGAAACTGGTAAGCCGGCGCGTGCCGAAGCATTCCGAATTGCACAACAATAAATGAATATGACAACAACAAAAATCACTCGAAAACACCGCCTATTGTTCATCTGTCTCGGTAATATATGCCGCTCGCCGGCTGCCGAGGGCGTGATGAAAGCAAAGGTGCACGCTGCCAATCTCGACGAACAGTTCTTCATCGACTCGGCAGGCATCGGCAACTGGCACGCAGGACAACTGCCCGACAGTCGTATGCGCGAGCGTGGCGCACGTCGTGGTTACCGCCTCGACAGCAGAGCACGACAGATACGACAGACGGATTTCGACGACTTCGACTTGCTGCTCGTGATGGATCACGAGAACTATCGCACCGTAAAGTCGAAGGCTCCCGACGAGGAGGCGCGTAAGAAGGTGCGTCTACTCACCGATTATCTGCAAGAACATCAAGGGGCTGACGTGGTTCCCGACCCTTACTATGGCGACCTCAGCGATTTCGACTACGCGCTCGACCTGATTGAGGATGCGTGCGACGGACTGCTCGAACAACTACTTCACTAAGACACATAAAAGCACATACGCTTAAACTACCAACTATTGATACATACTACGAACTATTTTAATATTTAATTTATTTACATAACTACTCAAAAAACAACAAAATTAATTTTATGAAGAAACAACAACTACTACTCATTCCTGCACTCATACTCAGATGTGAAATGACTGCAGTTGCAGCTCCGCTCAGCATGAAACCTTTGATGGCAATGGCTGCTGAAGCAGCAGAAGAGGCTGGCGACTTGACTATCTCTATGGACAACGGAACGTTTACGGCGTTCAACGCAAACGGTAAGTATGCTTCGCATTGGCGTTCGACACAAGACACGCCGATGATTGATATCGATTGCGGAAAGAATAATATGGATGTCAACACAAGCAACACTAATCGTTATCTACAGGCCTGGGTGGGTCTGGATGGCTCATGCGATTACAATATCTCTGTAAGCGATGGTTGGAAGATAACGGGATTTTCAATAGATGTTACACTTGTTAACGCAGCGCAGCCCGTTACGCTGAAAACGCAATCAGGTGAGAGTTACGTAATCGGCACTACTCCTACACAAATCAAAGTGGAAGGCGTAGATGCACAGAACGCTTTGTTCACCCTTGTTGGCGAGAACCACTCGGTCTACTTGCAGAACTTTGTTGTGAAGTACGCTGTTGACAAGTCGGAGCGTTTCGATATGCGCACCGCAACCTTGTTCAACAACCGTAACAGCACCGCACCTTATCGTATTCCTGCAATCGGTATGGCTCAGAATGGCACACTCGTTGCCGTTGCCGATTACCGTACAAGCAGAAACGATATTGGCACAGGACGTGTAGACCTTCATCTGCGACTCTCTGATAACAACGGACAGACTTGGGGAGAAGAACTTAAACCAGAGGTGTTTGAAGGTAACGGCATTCTGACATATCCAAATAATAAGGCTGCTTACGGTGATCCTTGCATTGTAGGTGACCGCGAGAGTCCGCGAATGTTGATGATGTCGTGCGCAGGTTTCCCAATGTTCACCGACCCAACAGACAAGCATCAAGGCATTGCTCGCTGGTATTCAACGGATAATGGTAAGAACTGGACTGGTCCTGATTATATCGACGAGCAGTTCGTCTACAAACCTATGGACGATGCTGGACACCATATTCATGGCTTCTTCTTCGCTTCGGGTAGAATTTATCAGAGTAAATATATAAAGATGAATAACTACTACCGCCTCTATTGTGCAGGACTCTCACAGCAGAATAACTCTACCTATGAGAACTGGGTGCTCTATTCTGACGACTTCGGCGAAACATGGAGTTTCCTCGGTGGTATGACTAATAGTCCAGTGCCTGGTGGTAACGAGGCTAAGGTGGAGGAGCTGCCTGGTGGCAACGTGCTTATCTCAAGCCGCACAGAGCAGGGACGCTTTTTCAATATCTTCACCTTCACTGGCAACGACGGCGTGACAGGCTCGTGGGCAACAAAGGCTTTGTCGAACAAGGCTGTCGACGGACTCACCGCCAATAACGGTTGTAATGGCGAGATTATGATTTTGCCGGCTATACGCAAGGAGGATAATCAACAGACATTCATCGCTTTGCAGTCGCTCCCAGTGCAGGATCGTACAAAGGTTACAATCTTCTATAAAGACCTTGGCGACCCTGCTACATACGCATCGCCTACAGCTTTCGCACGCGATTGGGACGGACGTTATCAGGTGAGCAATATGACTTCGGCTTACAGCACAATGTGTATGCAGAAAGATAATACAATCGCTTTCCTTTATGAGGAGGATGGCTATAACAATGGTTACAACATCGTTTACAAGCGTTTGAATCTTGAGACAATCACTTCAGACAAGTATGCGTTTGATGCAGAATACAAGTATGAGCAGATTGAAATCGATACAGAGCAGTCAGAACGTAATCAGCAGATGACCGAACTTATTGCAGAGATAGACGCTGCTGTGAAGGCTAATAGCTCTTATACCATTGGCGAGAAACTCGTAACATCGGCATCGCAGCTTGAGTGTCCGTGGGGTTGTAAGGAACAGAAGCCTGCTACAGCTACTGGTGGCGATTGGCTGTACGACTGCTATGACATTGATAACCTCGTCGACAACAATGCTTACACCTACTATCATACAGTGTGGCAGAATGGTGATGTAGCTCCTGGTACCCACTATCTCGACGTTACTGCTAATGACAAGTTTGAAGGCATTGTAAAGGTGTATGTAACACGTCGTTATGATGCAGACAACGACCACGTCAAGGCGTTCGCAATCGCTGGCGCAAACGATGGTTCAGAGTTTGAGAAAGTGGCAGACGTAGAGCTGCCTAACGCAGTAAAGGCAGGAAAAGCAGAGGCTGAATTCACAATCGCTGAAGGCAAGAGCTACAGCAAACTTCGTTTTACAGTTACTTCAACCACATTGGAGCGTGGTTACTGGCATATGGCTGAATTCCAGTTGCGTCCGATGACACTGAATGCTGACTGCAAGAACGCTACATATCCCGAGGCTTTCGCAGCTATAACGAAGGCTCTGGAGGAAGCAAATAAGGCTGTTGGCTCTGTTTCTGTTGAAGACATTGCTGCACTTCAGAATGCTTATGATGAGTACAAAAAGGCGATAAATCCAGAGACTGGCATTGATGCAATCGGAGTTGAGGCACTTCGCAACAATGCTGTTTACGACTTGCAGGGACGTCGCGTGCAGAACGTAGGCAAGGGCGTGTACATCGTTGACGGAAAGAAAATAGTAAGATAAACGATAAACTTAATTTTGATAATATTGGCGTTTCGTGTGTCAGCTACATGCGAAACGCCAATTATATTTATTATAAATTCATAAAAAGGCGCACCCTTTCAGAAATATTTAGTAAATTTGCACGTGTAATTTGCATCGTTGTGTGCAGTCGGCTCAGTATGATAGCTCTACGCACAGCTTGAAACGCATTTGAAAAATAAAAAACAGAAGATATAAATATGAACGTTTTAGAACTAAGTGAACAAGAGATTGTAAGAAGACAGAGTCTTCAGGAACTGCGCGATATGGGCATTGAACCGTATCCTGCAGCCGAATTTCCAACCAACGCCTTCTCGGAGGATATTAAGAACGACTTCAAGGGCGAGGACGAAAAGCGTGAGGTGGTTATCGCCGGACGTATGATGAGCCGCCGCGTAATGGGTAAGGCGAGCTTCGTGGAGCTTCAGGACTCAAAGGGTCGTATTCAGGTGTATATCACACGCGATGACATCTGCCCAGAGGAGGATAAAACTCTCTATAACACAGTGTTCAAGCGTTTGCTCGACATCGGTGACTTTATCGGTGTAAAGGGCTTCGTATTCCGCACACAGACTGGCGAAATCTCAGTACACGCTCAGTCGCTCACTCTGCTCTCGAAGAGCCTCAAGCCGCTGCCTATCGTGAAGTATAAGGACGGCGTGGCTTACGACAAGTTCGACGACCCTGAACTGCGCTTCCGTCAGCGCTATGTAGACCTCATCGTGAACGACGGCATCAAGGACACATTCCTTCAGCGTGCTACCGTAGTGCGTACCATCCGTCGCGTGCTCGACGAGGCTGGCTACACAGAGGTGGAGACCCCGACGCTGCAGGCCATCGCTGGCGGTGCTTCGGCTCGTCCGTTCATCACCCATTTCAACGCGCTCAACATCGATATGTACATGCGTATCGCTACCGAGCTCTACCTAAAGCGTCTTATCGTGGGCGGTTTCGAGGGCGTTTACGAGATTGGTAAGAACTTCCGCAACGAGGGTATGGACCGCAACCACAACCCTGAATTCACATGTATGGAGCTCTACGTGCAGTATAAGGACTACAACTGGATGATGTCGTTCACAGAGAAACTGCTCGAGACTGTCTGCATCGCCGTAAACGGCTCGACAGAGCGTAAGGTGGGCGACAACGTCATATCGTTCAAGGCACCTTACCGCCGTCTGCCTATCCTCGACGCAATCAAGGAGAAGACAGGCTTCGACTGCAACGGCAAGAGCGAGGAGGAGATCCGCGCATTCTGCCTCGAAAAGGGTCTGGAAGTTGACGAGACATTTGGCAAGGGCAAGCTCATCGACGAACTTTTTGGCGAGTTCTGCGAGGGCACATTCATACAGCCTACATTCATCACCGACTATCCTGTCGAGATGTCGCCGCTTACAAAGATGCACCGCTCAAAGCCGGGACTCACAGAGCGTTTCGAGCTTATGGTCAACGGCAAGGAGCTTGCCAATGCCTACTCGGAGCTTAACGACCCGCTTGATCAGGAGGAGCGTTTCAAGGAGCAGATGCGTCTTGCCGACAAGGGCGACGACGAGGCGATGATCATCGACCAGGACTTCCTGCGTGCTCTCCAGTATGGTATGCCTCCTACATCAGGCATCGGCATCGGCATCGACCGCCTCGTAATGCTTATGACTGGTCAGACAACTATTCAGGAAGTGCTGTTCTTCCCGCAGATGAAGCCGGAGAAGAAGATTCCGCAGAGTTCTATCAAGGAATGGGGCGAGATTGGTGTGTCTGAGGAATGGGCTTACGTGCTCCGCAAGGCAGGCTTCAACCTCATCTCTGACATCCGCGACGAGAAGGCTCAGGGCTTGCAGCAGAAGATTGGCGACATCAACAAGAAGTACAAGCTCGGCTACGAGAAACCGTCGGTTAACGATATCCAGGCTTGGATTGACGCTGCTGCCAATGTTGCAGTTGTAACAGAGGAAGCTGAATAATAGATATATAAATGAAGGTGTGCCAAGACAGAAGTTCTTGCGTAGGCAAGCGGCAAAGCCCAAACTTCTTTTTAATCCCTTTTTGGCACACCCTCGTTTTCAATTCTTAACGATAACGGTAATAGGATAAATGTTTGATTGCGGAAAAATAGCAATTATTGGCGGAGGCAGTTGGGCAACTGCCATTGCCAAAATTGTGATAGGTCATACCCATCACATAGGGTGGTATATGCGACGCGACGACAGCATAGAGGAGTTCAAGCGCATAGGCCATAATCCTAATTATCTTACAAGTGTACACTTCAATACCAATGAGATATTCTTCTCCAGCGACATCAACCGCATCGTGGAGGCTTACGACACGCTTGTGTTCGTGGTGCCGTCGCCTTATCTGAAGAACCATCTCAAGAAGTTGAAGACTCGACTGCGCGATAAGTTCATCGTGACAGCTATTAAAGGTCTTGTTTCCGACGACAATATCGCCTGCTCGGAGTACTTCCATGAGGTGTATGACGTGCCCGAGGAGAACCTTGCGTGCATCGGCGGACCGTCGCACGCTGAGGAGGTGGCACTCGAACGTCTGTCTTATCTCACCATCGGTTGTTCCGACCAGGAGAAGGCGCAGGCTTTTGCCGACGTGCTCGACTCGGAGTTTATCAAGACAAAGACCTCGTCGGACGTTATCGGCATCGAGTATTCGTCGGTGCTGAAGAACGTCTACGCTATTGCCTCCGGCATCTGTAGCGGTTTGAAGTATGGCGACAACTTCCAGGCGGTACTCATATCGAACGCCGTTCAGGAGATGTCGCGTTTCCTTACCGCTATCAATCCTATTGAGCGCAGCGTCTACGACTCGGTGTATCTCGGCGACCTGCTCGTGACGGGCTACTCTAAGTTCTCGCGCAACCGCACCTTCGGCACTATGATCGGCAAGGGGTATAGCGTGAAGAGTGCGCAAATAGAAATGGAGATGATTGCCGAGGGATTCTTTGGCACAAAGTGTATGAAGGAGAAGAACCGACACATGCACGTGAATATGCCAATCCTCGATGCCGTATATAATATATTGTACGAGCGTATCAGTCCGCAGATAGAGATTAAGCTGCTGACCGACTCATTCCGATAAAACCAAATTTTCACAAATACATACAAAACAATGAAAAGCATCAGCTTAGACATTACAAAGGCTACACAGTTCCTTTCAGAAGGTGCTGTAAAGGCTTATGAATCACAGGTGGCTGCAGCTCAAGAGGCACTTGAGAACGGCACTTGTCCTGGTAACGACTTCCTCGGATGGCTTCACCTGCCGTCTTCAATCACACCCGAGTTCATCGCAGAGCTTCAGAGCGTAGCCAACACGCTGCGCGAGAAGTGCGAGGTGGTAGTGGTTGCGGGTATCGGTGGCAGCTACCTCGGTGCACGTGCCGTGATTGAGGCACTCGGCAACTCGTTCGCTTGGCTCGTTCAGGACAAGAAGAACCCCACTGTAGTTTTCGCTGGCAACAATATCGGCGAGGATTATCTCGCTGAACTCACCGACTATCTCAAGGACAAGAAGTTCGGTGTGATCAATATCTCTAAGTCGGGCACGACTACCGAGACAGCCCTCGCTTTCCGTCTGCTCAAGAAGCAGTGTGAGAATCAGCGCGGTAAGGAAGAGGCAAAGGACGTTATCGTGGCTATTACCGACGCTCACAAGGGTGCTGCGCGTGCTGCCGCTACAAAGGAAGGCTATAAGACATTCGTAATTCCTGACAACGTAGGCGGTCGCTTCTCTGTGCTCACTCCGGTTGGCTTGCTGCCTATCGCTGTTGCAGGCTTCGATATCAAGGCTCTTGTTGGCGGTGCTGCCGACATGGAGAAGGCTACGGGCAAGGATGTTCCGTTCGCAGAGAACCCTACTGCTATCTACGCCGCTGTGCGTAACGCTCTCTATGCAGAGGCTGGCAAGAAAATCGAGATTCTCGTAAACTTTCAGCCGAAACTTCACTACATGAGCGAGTGGTGGAAGCAGCTCTACGGCGAATCTGAGGGTAAGGACGGCAAGGGTATCTTCCCTGCAGCTTGCGACTTCACTACCGATCTCCACTCTATGGGTCAGTGGATTCAGGAAGGCGAGCGTTCTATCTTCGAGACCGTTATCAGCGTTGAGACTCCGGAGAAGTCTCTGCTCTTCCCGCACGACGAGGAGAACCTCGACGGTCTTAACTTCCTCGCTGGCAAGCGCGTTGACGAGGTGAACAAGATGGCTGAGCTCGGCACTCGCTTGGCTCACGTAGACGGTGGTGTACCTAACATCCGCGTCTCAGTTCCGCAGCTCAACGAGTACTATCTTGGTCAGATTATCTACTTCTTCGAAATCGCTTGCGGCATCAGCGGCAACCTCCTCGCCGTTAACCCGTTCAACCAGCCGGGTGTTGAGGCTTACAAGAAGAACATGTTCGCTCTGCTCAACAAGCCTGGCTATGAGGCTGAGAGCGAGGCTATCCAGAAGCGTCTTGCTGAGGAGAAGTAATGTCTATTCTTGAATAGAAATTATATCTTAATAATACAATGTGAAAAACGGACTGCAACGAATCTTTTTCGGCAGTCCGTTTTTGCTATCCATAGGAGGGTATGGCATCCTTGCCATACCCACGCACCCTTCCACGCACCCTTCCACGCACCCCTCATAAACCATCCATACAATAAAAAATGATTAAAGAAGCAATCAAACAATACCAGTCGTCTCACGGTTTCGACCATTTCGACCCGAAGTGCGTGCTCTTCGACATGGACGGCGTGCTCTACGACTCCATGCGCAATCATGCTGCGGCTTGGCAGGAGGCAATGGCGCAGTTCGACATCCACTTCACTGCTGCCGACTCCTACGCCACAGAAGGTGCGCGCGGTGTCGACACCATCCGCCACTTTGTGCGCAAGCAGCAGGGTAGGGAGATTGACGAGGCAGATGCGCAGCGTATGTACGACGTCAAAGCCGACCTGTTCCATCGTATGCCGACTGCTGAGATATTCCCCGGCGTGCTCGATATCATGCAGAAGATTCAGTCGTCGGGTCTTACAATCGGTGTAGTGACTGGCAGCGGTCAGCGTCCGCTTATCAAGCGTTTACTGTCTGATTTCCGGGGCTTTCTCACCGAAGATCATATCGTGAGTGCTTACGATGTGCAGCGTGGCAAACCCAATCCCGATCCCTATCTAATGGGACTGCGCAAGACTGGCAATTACGAGCCGTGGCAGGGCATCGTCGTTGAGAATGCGCCGCTCGGTGTGCGTGCTGGTTCAGCCGCCAACATCTTCACAGTGGGCATCAATAGCGGTCCGCTGCCCGATTCTGCTCTCTCTGACAACGGAGCGAATATTGTTCTTCAGCGCATGACCGAACTATGCGACTTGTGGGGCGAAATTCTCGCTGCCCGCAATTGATATAAAGTCAGCTGCATTAGCTTTCCGCTATGTGCAGCTGACTTTTTTAATAAAAAATGACAGGTCGCCTTAATTTTTCGCCTCTATAATTCTTATAATGTATAAAGCACGCCGCAAACGGGCATGCACAATACGAAAATAACAAAGTATAAACAACTAAAAAACAAGAATTATGAAGCGAGTATTCAATCTTTTGGTAGTAGACGAGAGCGGAAGCATGGAGATTATCCGTAAGCAGGCATTGGTGGGCATCAACGAAACCCTTGAGACAATCCGCAAGATACAGAAGGCGCACAGTGAACTTGAGCAGCGCGTGACGCTCATCACCTTTGACAGTACGCACAAGAAGTTGTTTTACGACAACGTGGCTGCTGACGAGGCGCGCAGTCTCAGCATGCGCGATTATTGTCCGTGCGGTGGTACGCCGCTCTACGACACCATCGGTATGGGCATCGCGAAAATCAACGCGCAGGCTGCTGAGGGCGACAACGTGCTCGTCACTATCGTCACCGACGGCGAGGAGAACTGCAGCGAGGAGTACAGTTTGCGTATGATAAAGAACCTCATCGAGAAGCTGAAAAAGCAGGGATGGACGTTCACATTCATCGGCACAGACAACCTCGACGTGGAGACAATGGCGGTTGATATGGGCATTGACAATCACCTCACTTTCCAGGAGGATGAGGAAGGTACGAAGAAGATGTTTGCCCGCGAAAACTTCTCGCGCGTACGTTATAGCGCTTGTCTGGCGAAGGGAGTGGAAATGCCGGAAGGCGGCTACTTTGATAAGAAAAAGAAGTAACGAGAGCTATGCCAGTTGAGAGTTGAGAGTCATCTCAGTTGAGAGTTGAGAATTGAGAGTTGAAAGTTATGATTACCTATGTTATATCTCATACAAAAGAGTTAACTGCAAAACATATCATAACTCTCAACTCTCAACTCTCAACTTTCAACTCTCAATTCTCAACTACTCCAGCACTTTCCAGAAGCTCTTAGGCAACCAGATGTTCTCCACATAGCTCGCTAACTCGAATAGCGGCGCGATATCCTCAGGCTCGAAGCCCGCGATGCCGCAGCCGATAGGCGTCACGAGGAACGTCAGTTCCGGGTGCTTCTTGGCATAAGCGATGAAGTCGTTCACGTACGGACGTATTGTTTTCGTACCACCCTGCATCGTAGGTATGGCATAACTCCTGCCCTGCATACCCACACCATTGCCCATCACGGCTCCGAAGCGCAGACGCGCAATGCGAGCAGCACCACCGCCGTGCATTCCGGCGAGATTGCTGCCAAAAACAAACACTTGGTTTTCCTGCAAATCGTCAATCCATGAAGGAGTGACGCGTCCTGTATAATTTTCTTTCATATCCCTAAATATATAGTTGCTGAATGCGGATGCGGACGTCGGGGCAACGCTGTAAGATGCCTTGATTTCCCTCTGTAAACCATATTCGTTTGTCACGAAATAGCGCTTGAAGTATGGCACCACCACGTCGTGCATCATGCGATTGTATCGCTCCGTTACGGCAGGCTGACTGATGCCGAGTTGTGCTGCAATCTCCTTGCCCTTAAATCCCTCTACGAAAAGCATTTGCAGGATTATAGAGTTGAGACTGTCGCGTCCGTAGTAAGTGCGGCATATCTCGTCGATGGTGTTGCGGAACTCTTCTGCGAACTCGTCGTCGTGCACGTCGAATCTGAGGTGAGAGTTTCCCATACGCTCCTCCAGACTTTCTTTCTGCTGTTCCTTCTTCAGCCCCTTCAGCTTGTCGAGCACCAAGAAGCGAAACCCGTTCACCATCCAGGTCTTTAGCGACATCGTAGGCTTGCGGTCCTCCAGTTGGCGGAAGTCGTGCTTGATAAGCGCAAGGTAATACTCATGGGCGAGCGAGTAGAAGTCCATGCCCGGCTTGTACTGCAAGTCGTAGCAGCGGTCGTATATGCAGTATGCCACGCGACAGTATCCGTAGAAGTATTCCTTCACAATATGCTCGTCGGCGTTGCGAAAACCCTCTAATATCTCGTCGTCCGTGAGCTGCGCAACGTTCTTTTTTTCTTTTTTCATAGCCGTTTTTTGTTTCTTGTTAGGTTTTTATAGCGTAAAGTTACGAACAATAGACAGTTGAAGTAAGTTTTTTAGCGATGTTTTTCCTGATTAACAAGTGTTTTCTTTAAGAAAACATCAAATTATATTCACAAATACTCACAGATTGCGTTCGCGTCTGATCGGGTGGCGAACGCAAAAAAAGGGGGGCACGCACCTCTCTTTTCCCTTTTCACCCCATCTCTTTTCCTCTTCATACTCCCTACTTTTGTCATCCGCATCGACCGACGCGGATGCTCGTAACGGTCGACGCGGATGCTCGTATCGGTCGGCGCGGATGCTCGTATCGACCGACGCGGATGACTTTTGTTGATGTTTCGCAGTGCCAAACCTTTACTTTCTGCACCTCAAACCTTTACTTTCGTGCTGCCAAACCGTTGCTTTTGCGGTTCAAGACCTCACTTTCCATATCTTACTCCCTCTTTTTCTTTCCATATCTTCCTCTGTTTTCCTCGATCAGCGGTGCTTTCCTGTTGTGTGCATCCTCTGGTTGCAGTCCTTAAAACAGTCTCTCTCGCCTATAATAATATAATGTGTGCGTCCACAATGTGGTGTTTTAACTGTAAATAACTGTTAAAACGAGCGTAAATTTTCAACTTTTCCCTTCAAAAGTTTTGGTGGTTTACAAAAAAGCTATACCTTTGCATCCGCTTTCGAACAGCAACGGTGTCTCAAGCAAACGTGAGAGATGCGGAGCGAAACGGGAAGCGAACAGAAACAAGAGTTCTTTGAAAAGATTTACATAAGACAGAAGTAGTACAAGAAGCGAGAACGATGAACAATCGTTCTTGGGTAGAAGAAAAACGAACCGTCAAGTTTGTTTGACTTTAAGCTTAAAAATGGAAGCTCGTTCTGAACAGATACAAACAAACAACGTTAGTATGCTTAGCTCGGCCTGGTAAGGCTTAGTTCGGCTTATTAAAGTTGGCAAAATATTTTACAATGTAGAGTTT
>OGNN01000504.1_pt1 | contig 25135 bp, 19 predicted proteins | sample 1573461 | NCBI WGS metagenome assembly OGNN01 (sample SAMEA2581998, study PRJEB24529) | metagenome | biome: Human gut stool | place: China | collected 2011
GTTGCTCAGGAACTTATAAATAAAGTTAAATTATAGTGTTGCGGAATTAAGGATTTATAATCCTTTTTTGCCCATTTAATTTTTATTAACTATCTAAATGGAACAAGTTAATTAAAAAAGTCATATATTTGCAAACGGAAATATAAAAAGAAGCCTAAGTTTAAAATATTGCAGAATCATTAATAACGTTTTTAACTAACTTACATAAGTTTTTAAATAACTATGATATATTGGAATGAAAGAATTCATCCTATAAAATTTAAATAACAATTAAAACCAAACAATTATGAGTAAAAAAAGTCAGTTTGGCATGACCCTATTACTATCTACGATTTTAGTAGGTGCCGCCAATGCGAGTACTGTTCCTAGCTCAAGCACATTTGGCGCAACAATGGTTGCACAGCAGGGTGCTGTTTGCAAAGGTGTGGTAAAGGATGCTACCGGTGAACCTATTATTGGTGCAACGGTATCAGTAAAAGGCACTAAGAATGCTGTTGTTACCGATTTGGATGGTCAGTTTACCCTCTCTGGTGTTTCTAAGGGTACTACTATCGTTATCTCCTACATCGGTTTCGTAAATAGCGAAATCAAGTGGGATGGCAAGGAACTCAATGTAACTCTTGCAGAGGATACACATGGTCTTGAAGAAGTAGTTGTTGTAGGTTATGGTACCCAGAAGAAGGCAAATCTCTCTGGTGCTGTTGCCAATGTGGATGGTAAGGTTTTGGAAAACCGTCCTATCACCAACATCGGTCAGGGTCTTCAGGGTGTTGTTCCAAACTTGAACGTATCCATGAACAGTGGTGGTGCTCCTGGTGCCAGCTCTAGCTACAATATCCGTGGTAACACGTCATTGAACGGTGGTAGCCCATTGGTATTGGTTGATAACGTTCAGATGGATGCCAACCTCGTGAACCCAGACGACGTGGAGTCTATTTCTGTATTGAAGGATGCTTCTTCTGCAGCTATTTATGGTGCACGAGCAGCATACGGTGTTATTTTAATTACTACCAAGAAGGGTCGCAAGAGCGATAAACCTAACATCTCATTCAACGCTACAGGCTACTGGCAGAGCCCTGCCAAGGCTTATCACAACGTAAACTCTATGCAGTACCTCACCATGATGGACGAGGCGTATAGAAACGACGGTGGTTCTGGTCATAAGTTCAAGGATCAGGTTTATGAATATACAGAGAAGTACTTCAACGGTACTTGGAAGGAGCCTGTATTCTTCGACGAGAATTACGATACTGCCAAGTATGGCTATTGCGGCAATACCGACTGGTGGAATGAGCTTTACAAGACTTCATTCTCTCAGATTTACAATGCTAACATCAGCGGTGGTAACGATCGTACCACTTACTATGCATCTATCGCAATGAACGACCAGAAGGGTATCCTTACCGCTGGCGACGATAAGTATAAGAAGTACAACGCTAACGTAAACATCTCTTCTAATGTAACCAAGTGGCTGAATGTAAGCGCCAAGATTACTCATACCTATACATCAGAGCTCCACCCTACCGGTGGTACCACAGCGATGAACCCAACCGCTTACTCTGGTCTGAGCGCATACTCAGGTATGATGAAGAACGACTTGAGCCCATTGATGCCAGTGAAGCATCCTGATGGCCACTATGCAGGTCAGGGTAGCTACACCAACCCTATCGCTATCATGGAGCAGGGTGGTAACGCCAAGTATCGCCAGAACGACTTGTGGATGACTGGTGCCGTACGCATTACTCCTATCAAGGGACTCGTCATCAACGCCGACTATACATGGAACTTCTATGGCAGAAACTCTAACGAGCACGTACGCAACTTCTACGACTATACAGCCGTTCCAGGTACAGAGAAGTTCTATCCTTGGACCAATCCAAGCAGTATCACCGTATCTAACTACGATGACTACTATCAGGCATTTAATGCATTTGCCGAGTACTCATTCTCTTTGGCAAAGAAGCATAACTTCAAGGCTCTCGTTGGTTACAACCAGGAGAAGAAGCGCAACAAGTACCACTGGGTAGGCCGTAAGGAACTCATTGACAACAATACTCCACAGATTAACCTCGCATACGGTGATATCGGTACAGGTGGTAGCGAAAGTATGTGGTCAACCAACGGTTTCTTCTTCCGTTTGAACTACGACTACATGGGCAAGTATCTTGTAGAGTTCAACGGCCGTGAGGATGGTTCTTCTAAGTTTGCCAAGGGTAACCGCTATGCATTCTTCCCTTCAGGCTCTGTAGCTTGGCGTGTATCTGAAGAGAAGTTCTTCGAGCCATTGCGCAGCTGGTGGGACAACCTGAAGATCCGTGCATCTTACGGTTCGCTCGGTAACCAGAATGTTTCTGGTAACTTCCCTTACCTGGCTACCTATGGTGTAAGTACCAAGGCTGGCGTATTGCTCGGTGGCACACGCCCTGTAGCAATCTATGCTCCTGGTTTGGTAAGTAGCTCATTTACATGGGAGACTGTTAATCAGTTCGACCTCGGTATCGATGGTACATGGCTCAACAACCGCTTGAGTGCATCTTTCGACTGGTATCGCCGTGATACAAAGGATATGTTGACCAAGAGTGCAACTCTTCCTTCAGTACTCGGTACTAGCGTGCCAAGAAGCAACGCTGCCAACATGAAGACCACTGGTTGGGAACTTTCTGTAGAGTGGAGCGACCGATTGAAGTGCGGTTTGGGCTACCACATCAAGGGTGTATTGTCTGACTACCAGTCTGAAATCACCAAGTATTCTAACGATGCACGCCTCCTGGGCGACCACTACGTGGGCGAGAAGCTGGGCGAGATTTGGGGTTTGGTATCTAACGGACTCTTCAAGACAGACGAGGAAGCTGCCAACTGGAACCAGAGTGCTATCAACGGTGGACACTGGAGCGCAGGTGACGTGAAGTTTGAAGACCTCGATGGTGATAAGAAGATAACTTGGGGCGAAGGTACAGTAGATAAGCCAGGTGACCGCAAGATTCTCGGTAACTCAACTCCTCGCTATGCATACGGAATCACAGCAGGTGTCGACTACAAGGGCTTCGACTTCGAGATGTTCTGGCAGGGTATCGGTAAGCGCGACTACTTTGGTGGTTGGGGTGGTCCTCAGTTCTGGGGCTTCACCGATGAGTGGTGTACTCCACAGACCACCTCTCTCGACTACTGGACCAAGGATAATCCTGATGCTTACTTCCCAAAACTTCACCACTATGGTGTAAACGGTGGTAACCATCAGACCTCTTCACGCTATATGCTGAATGCAGCATACTTGCGTTTGAAGAATGTAACATTGGGTTATTCTATCCCTTCTCATCTGTTGAAGCAGGTAGGTATTGCTCGCCTCAGAGTTTTTGTACAGGGTGAAAACCTCCTGACATTGACTCCTATGAAGGTGAAGTTTGCTGATCCAGAGACTCTTGGTAATATGACTTACCCTATCAACAAGAAGATCTCTATCGGTATGAACTTATCATTCTAATGTTCGAGAGTTAGGAAAGTGTGTATTATTAATACTTAAATAGACAGACAATGAAAATTAAAAATATATTCATTTTGAGTATGATGGCTGGTATGACACTTGCATCTTGCGACTATACCGACTTGAGTCCAAAAGACTCATTTACAGATAAATCATACTGGAATAGTGCCAACGACCTCAAGATGTACGCCAATGGACTTTACAACAACATGTTGGCTGGTCCTTCTGCCGGTTATGATGGTGAGAGTGACAACTTTATCAACCGCAACTACAGCGGTTATTTGTACAACGAATACACCGTTCCTGGATCTGGCGGTGGCTGGGGCTGGGGCAACGTGCGCAGCTGCAACTACTTTATGCAGCGCTACGGAAAAGTTTCAGGTCCTGAGGCCGAAATCAACAAGTATGTGGCTGAGGTTCGCTTCTTCAGAGCTCAGGAGTACTATGGCAAGATTCGTACATTCGGTGATGTGCCTTGGTATGAGACAGACCTCCAGACAGACTCAGAGGCAGAGCTCTTCAAGGGCCGTGACCCTCGTAACTTCGTATTGAAGAAGGTTATCGAGGATTTGGAGTTCGCTATCCAGTGGCTTCCAGAGAAGAAAGTGGCAGAGAAGGGTCGTCTGCACAAGGATGCAGCCCGCACTCAGTTGGCTCGTGTTTGCCTCTACTACGGTACCTACATGAAGTATCATCATGAGACAGGCTCAGAGGGTCTTACTGCAGAAGGATTGATTACCAAGGCTAAGCAGCTTACCGACGAGATCATCAACAGTGGTAACTACGCTATTGTGAAGGGTTCTGATGCAGGTGCTGGTACCAAGTCGTACGAGGGTTATCCACTCGATTATGCAAACCTCTTTGTACAGGAAGACCTTTCTGACTGTAAGGAGGCTATCTTGGCACGCTTCTACGAGCCAGGTATCCTGACTCACGAAACAGGTCGTCAGGCTGGTGAAAGTGGTATGGGCTTGAGCAAGGACTTCATCGAGTCGTTCCTGATGAAGGATGGTACTCCTATCTATAACGAGGGTTCTGGCTATAAGGGTGACAATGAGTTGGAGGATGAGATTGCTAACCGCGACCCACGTCTCTATCAGCTCATCGACAACAACCATAAGCCATACTGGATCCGTAACAGTGTACAGACACAGAATCCTATGCCAGACTGTTCTGCATCAGGTGGTGTATCTGGTTACCCATGTACCAAGTTCCACTCTGCCGACGAGGCACAGTATCAGGCTCGCAATACCACTTACGACTGGTTCATCTACCGTTATGCAGAGGTATTGCTCATCAATGCCGAAGCTAACGCCGAGTTGGGTACTTGCACCCAGGCTGTTCTCGACAAGACCATCAACCAGCTTCGCGACCGTGTAGGCATGGCTCACCTCACCGTGAACCCTGTTGCTGACCAGAAGCCTATCGACTACGGTTATCAGCTTTCTAACCTCCTTTATGAGATCCGTCGCGAGCGTCGTATCGAGTTGGTTAACGAAGGCTTCCGTATGGATGACTTGAAGCGTTGGAATGCGATGAAGGTGTTCGAGAATCCTCTCACAGTATTGGGTATCCGCGTTACTCCTACTGTAGAGAAGCAGTATAAGGGTATTGCTACTTTCGGTGGCGAGAATGGACGTGCTGTTATTGAGTACAAGGGTAAGACCTACTTGCAGCAGTATACATCTAAGGCTCTTGATGACGCTGGTCTCAAGTGGACAGATAATGACCGCCGCTGGTTGTATCCATTGCCAATCGATCAGTTGGCACTGAATAAGAACCTGAAGCAGAACCCAGGTTGGGACGACAAGTAATAGGAAATATAACAATCTGCTAGCTTCTATTTCAGAAGTTAGACAAAAATAGGGAAAGCCCGGAATCTTTTCTGATTTCGGGCTTTCTTAAAATTAAGAATAATAGAAAAGATATCATTATAATGAAGAATACTATCAAAGAAAGACTGATTGTTCTGTCGCTTTTACTGTTGTCGTTCATTTCTGTAAGTGCTGCTGAGAAGGTTATCAGCGTCAGCCAGGACGGAAATGCAGCCAATGCTATCCGCAGCGCATTGGAAAAGGCTGCTGCCATGAAGGGAAGTCCGGTAACTTTGAAGCTGGAACTCGGTGTATGGAACATTACCCGTGAGGAATCTACCGTGCGCAAGTATTATATTTCGAATACTACGTCAGAGGTTGAGTGTGCAGATCCTTCAAAGCACATCGCCCTGCTGCTGCGTGGCCTTCGAAATGTAACCATCGACGGTAATGGCTCTACACTGATGCTCGACGGCGAAATGTCGGCATTTGTCATCGACAACTGTCAGAACATCACACTCCGTAATCTTAATATTGACAATGCTCATCCTACCCAGACCGAAATGACCGTGGAGGCTGATGGTAAGGACTATATGATATGCCGCACTCATCCTACCTCACAGTACCGCATCAAGGACGGTAAGGTAGAATGGTACGGACGTGGCTGGGCTTTCAGCAGAGGTATTGCGCAGTGGTATGATCCTATTAAGGATATTACCTGGCGTGATTGGAGTCCTACCGACAATGTGGTAGAGGCTCGTGAGATGGAGCCTGGTAAGCTCTATATCAAATACAATAAGAAGCCTGCTGTTCCTGTAGGTACTGTCTTCCAGATGCGCGACGCTATCCGCCGTGAGGCTTGCGGTCTTATTTGGGAGTCAAAGAATGTTCGTCTGGACAATGTACGTATCTATTATCTCAGCAACTTCGGTGTTGTAGGTCAGGTTTCTGAAAACATTTCTATCCACCGTTGCTGGTTTGCACCAGAAGAGGGAAGTGGCAGAACCAATGCAGGATTTGCCGACTTTATCCAGATTTCCGGCTGCCGTGGACTGGTGGATATTACCGATACCAAGTTTGCCGGTGCTCATGATGACCCTATCAATGTGCATGGAACTCATTTGCAGATTGTACGTGCAACATCTGCCAACAAGCTGCTCCTGCGCTATATGCATCATCAGACCTATGGTTTTCAGTCATTCCACAGCGGAGATGACATTGAAATCGTAAATCCAGAAACACTTCTTGCAGAGGGTACCTTCAAGGTGAAGAGTGCCAAGATGGTTTCTCCTCGCGAGATAGAGATTACGCTCACCAAGCCTGTACCAGCCAATATGTTGAAAAACGGAACACGTGTTGTGGAGAACATCACCTGGACTCCTCGTGTACACATTGCACGTTGCCACTTCAGCCGTATTCCAACTCGTGGTATTCTCATTACCACCCGTCAGCCATCTGTCATCGAGGACAACTATTTCTACGGAATGCAGATGAGTGCTATTCTCGTGGCAGACGATGCTCGCAGCTGGTTTGAATCGGGTCCGGTTCACAATCTCACTATCCGCAACAATACTTTCAACCGTTGTGCTGGTTCTACTATCTGGATCAATCCTGAAAACCGCAAGAAGGCTGGTGCTGTTCACCGCAACATTACCATCGAGAACAATGTGTTTACCTTGCGTTCTCAAGATGATAAGCCGCTTGTTTATGATTCTGTGGATAACCTGAAGGTGAAGAACAATATTGTGATTTGCCCTAATGGTGAAACTAAGGAATTGAGTAAATAGTTGGCGCAATAAATAAAGATAATAGTTTGCTATGAAATAATTATTAGTATCATAAGTTCAGAGTGGGGGCAGTTCTTCTGTAAAGGAGGACTGACCGAAAATAATTGGTTTAAAGGTTTCAATTAATCAATTAAGAAACACTAATTATCTGCCCTTCAGCTGTGAAGCTGAGGGGCAGATTTTTTAGCCGTTGAATTAAAAAGCCTTGGCATGAACGCATTTCATGTTCTTTTCCAGTTGGGCTGTTGAGCTGGCACCTACCAATACGCTGGTAACGCCTTTCTGCTGCAATATCCAGGCTAGCGCCATCTCGGCAAGGGTCTCGCCTCGTTCGCCAGCTTCCTGATTCCATTGCTTCAGCTGCTCCAGCAACTCCGGTGTCAGGGCGCTGTGCTTCAGGAAATGCTCCTTTGCCATACGGCTATCCGATGGGATACCGTTGAGATAGCGGTCGGTGAGGAGACCTTGTGCCAGAGGCGAGAACGAGATGAATCCGATGCCGTTTTCGTGGCAGTAGTCGAGGGTTCCGTTCTCCTGCGGCGCACGGTCGAGCATGTTGAGTCTGTCCTGGAAGATGAGCAGCGGACAGTCGCGCTCCTTGAGATATTTATCGGCAAACTTCAGGGCTTCCAGTGGCCATCGGCTGATGCCGAGATAGAGCGCCTTGCCCTGCTTCACGATGTCTACCATAGCCTGGAGAGTTTCCTCGAGTGGGGTATTCGGGTCGTAGCGATGACTGTAGAAGAGGTCTACATAGTCTAGGTTCATGCGCTTGAGACTCTGGTCGAGGCTCGCCATCAGATACTTGCGAGAGCCCCAGTTGCCGTAAGGACCTTCCCACATATCGTATCCTGCCTTGGTAGAGATGAAGAGTTCGTCGCGATAAGGCAGGAAATCATCCTTCATCAGTCTGCCCATGGTTTCTTCAGCACTTCCGTATGGAGGACCATAGTTGTTGGCAAGGTCGAAGTGGGTGATTCCGTGGTCGAAGGCATAGTGGGTGATGGCACGGCTTCTTTCGTAAGGATCCACTCCTCCGAAGTTGTGCCAGAATCCCAGACTAATCTTAGGCAGCAAGACTCCGCTCTTGCCGCATCTCTTGTAAAGCGCCTCTGCATCGCCATAGCGATTGGCATCGGCTGTGTAGATTCCTTTTAAGTTCATAATTCCTATTTTATTTTATGTTTGAATATTGTCTGAACTGAATGTAGGGGTCTCAGGCTCTCCCTATTCAGCAGCAAAGGTATTGCTTTTTTTTAGAAATGGGTGGAAAGTGGCTCTTAAAAATGTGTAAAACGGCAAAAAACTCTCTGGGCTTTGCCTGCTCATGGGAAGCAAGGTAAATATGGGTAATCATGCTATGATATAGGTGGTGGTTTCAAAAAACTATTGATGGAGCGTGCGGTTTCTTTGTGTAAATAATGTTAAAAAGATAGATGTTTTTGTGTTTATCGTGCAAAATATCACTACTTTTGCCGTTATAAGAGAAAAGTGTAACTTAAAAAGAGAAAAGTTTATGAAAACTAAGTTTTTTAATTGGTACAATGCTCTGGCAGCAAGTCTGCTGTCACTGCTCGGTTTTTCATCTTGTGGAGAGAACGGACCGTGGGGTGATGAACCTGTGCTCTATGGTACTCCATCTGCAGCCTTCGAGGCGAAAGGAAATATCACGGCAGAGGATGGTACTCCTGTAGAAGGCATCAAAGCCATCATTGCGGGTTGCCGGCAAAGTAGCTATACCGGCAAGATGCATTATACTCATATCGACTCTACTTACACTGACAAAAATGGTAACTACACGATAAAATCGGGAAGTAGCTGGCCTGTATCGGAAAATTATACAAAAATCTTGCTGGAAGATGTGGATGGTGAGAAGAATGGTGGAACCTTTGCCAATGATACGATAGAAGGTAAGGAGCTGACCTTCAAGAAAATTGCAGAAGGAAGCGGCGCCTGGGATAATGGAACTTATGAAGTCATCGGCAACAAGAAACTGAAGAAGAAAAAGTAATCTTCAGCTTCTGTGTTTTCACTATTTCCTCTTGATTAAATAAGATTATTCAGTATGACGAAGATAGAACCCTTATCCTTGCGCCGAAGACTCGCTTTGGAGATTTGGCGCAAGGGGTATCAGCATATAGTAGAGGAGCATCCGCTGCGCCAGCTCTTCTGGGAATGTACCCTGCGCTGCAACCTGCATTGCCGCCATTGCGGAAGCGATTGCAAGGTAAAGGCAGGAGTAACCGATATGCCCCTTCAGGATTTCCTACGGGTGCTAGATAACATCAGCCAGCATACGGATCCTCATCAGGTATTCGTCATCGTAACGGGGGGAGAACCCTTGATGCGTGAGGACATCGCACAATGTGGAGCTGCCATTTACAAGAAGGGTTTTCCATGGGGGATGGTAACCAACGCACTCTATCTTACTCCTCAGAAATTCAACGACTTACTGAATGCCGGACTCCATACTATGACCATCAGCATGGATGGATTGGGCGATGAGCACAACTGGATGCGGGGCAACAAGCATAGTTTCGAGATGGTTTCGCAAGCCATCGACCTTCTGGTTTCGCATCCCGAAATCAAGTTTGATATCCTTACCTGTGTCAATCGCCGCAATTATTCCCATCTTGATGCCATCAGGCAGTTTCTGATAGATAAAGGGGTGAAAAACTGGCGGGTTGTTGCCGTATTTCCTGTAGGCAGAGCTGCTTCTGATCCTGATATGCATCTCACTGCGGAAGAATACAAAGGCATCCTGGAGTTTATCAAGCAGACCCGAAAAGAGGGTAGGATAGCGTGCAGCTATGGTTGCGAGGGATTCATGGGCAACTTCGAAGGCGATATCCGCAATACTTTCTATGGTTGTCATGCAGGCGTAACCGTTGGTTCGGTCTTGGTAGATGGCTCCATTTCAGCCTGTGCCAGCATCCGTTCCAACTATCATCAGGGCAATATCTACCAGGATGATTTCATGGATATCTGGCAGCACCGTTTCCTGCCTTACCGTAACCGTGAATGGATGCGGAAGGGTGAGTGTGCCGAGTGCAGATACTTCAGATACTGCCAGGGCAGTGGTATGCATCTTCGTGATGATGAGGGCAATCTCATCATGTGCCCGCTGCATAGATGTAAACCGTCATTTATATAAATGGCGGTTTACATTTGTGCATCTTTTAGATTTTCCCCCAAAAAACTTGCGGGTTTCAAATATAATATGTATCTTTGCATCCGGAGATTATGAAATCTTCGTTACGTAAAATTCATAATTCAGTAAATGCTTATGGTACAGACTAATCCGTTTCTCATAGAAGGGTATTTATCCCCAGATTTCTTCTGCGACAGGGTAGAAGAAACCGCCTTGCTTACACGGCATCTAACCAACCGATGCAATGTGGCATTGATAGCACCACGACGATTGGGAAAGTCGGGGTTGATTTATCATTGTTTCTATCAGAAGGAAATCCGGGAGCAGTATCATTGCATCTATATTGATATTTACGATACCAAAAATCTCGGGGAGTTTGTTTATGCTTTGGGCAAGGGGATTCTTGCTGCATTGAAACCCAAGGGCAGAAAGGTGTGGGAGTTCTTCCTGAATATGCTTCAGTCGCTGAAATCTACCATTTCTTTCGATATCAACGGAAATCCGGAATGGAGCGTGGGCATCGGAGATATTCAGTCGCCTGATATTACGCTGGATGAGATCTTTGCCTATCTTTCCCAGGCAGATAAGCCTTGCCTGATAGCCATTGATGAATTCCAGACCATTGCCGGTTATCCTGAGAAAACGGTGGAGGCTACGTTGCGCAAGCGCATCCAGAACTGTCATAACGCTAACTTCATCTTCTCTGGTTCCAAGCGCCACATGATGGCACTGATGTTTACCTCCAGGTCACGTCCTTTCTATCACAGTTCGAGCATCATGGGATTGGAGGCTATCAACGAACAGACCTATCTGGAGTTTGCCAACCATCATCTGTCTAAGATCAACAAGGAGATTTCTGCGGAAGCGTTCTCCTATCTTTATCATCGTTTTGATGGTATTACCTGGTATATTCAGTATGTGCTCAACATGCTCTATACTTCGATTTCAGATTCCAGGGTTTTGGGAAAAGAGGATGTGGAATATTGCATAGAGAGCATTCTTTTGCAGCATCGCTTTGCCTATCAGGCTTTGCTGTTCCAGCTTACCAGCAAGCAGAAGCAGGTGCTCATCGCCATTGCCAGGGAGGGAAGTCCTTCCTCGCTGATGTCGCAGGAATTCCTGCATAAATATCGTCTGGGTGCCAGTACCGTGCAGGGTGCCGTGAAGACCTTGCTCGAAAGAGATTTTATCACGCAGGATGAGGGAGTATATCAGCTATGCGATAAGTTCCTGAAATTAAGTTTAAAGGAAGAGATATAGGACATTTATAACAGATAATCCACAGATAAGCTGTTGTCTGATTATTTCGGCAGCGAGATGGTGAACTCTGACCACTTGTCTTTCTCGCTCTTTACGCTTATCTTGCCGCCATGGGCGTTGATTACCTGCAGCACATAGTTGAGACCGATGCCGAAGCCCCCACGGGTCTTCCGTGCATCCTTTTCGTGCTCTGCAGCACGCTCAAAGCGGTTGAAGATGGTTTTCAGTTCGCTCTTGGCTATGCCGATACCCTCATCAAAAACCTTGATATACACGTTTCTGTCATCCTCCAGGGTGGAAATCTCAATGTTGATTTCCTCCTTCGAGTACTTGGTGGCGTTATCCACCAGATTACTGATCACCTCCTTCAGATATTCCTCATCGGCTAGAGCAGAGGTGGCTCCAAACCGGGTGATGATATGGATTGGTTTCGCTGATTTCGCCTTGTATTTATCCACCACATCCTCTATCATTGTTTCCAAATTAACTTCCGCCTTCTGAATATGCAGCTTGCCGTGCTCCAGTTTCGAGATGGTGAGCAGGCGGTTGATGAGGGCAAGCAGATGCTGCGCCTCGTCTTCTACGATACAGAAATATTTCTCCTTCATTTCCGGCTTCTTCTCCAGTACGCCGCTGTGCAGATACTTGGTTCCCATGATGATGGAGGTGAGCGGCGACTTCATGTCGTGAACCATTGCATAGGAGAAGTCCTCGCGCAGCAGTCGCACCCTTTCCTGCTCATCGATGTAGTTGATCTGGTCGATGAGGCTCAGGATGATCACCACCGTGGTAAGGAGCGAAGTGAAAACGGTAAACTTGCTTTCGTAGAAGGCTGCGAGCAGGGCTTGTGCCCTGACATCCGGTGCCAGGTTCCAGGGCGTTTCAAATCCCATCTGGTGAACGGTCATCTCGAAAGAGTTCCACATCCAGAACATCTGCATGCAGAGCACGGCTATCAGTGCCGTGGTGCTGAGTGCCTTGGCTCTATTCGTCTTCATCTTTCACAAGCATTTCAGGCAGTTTCCTGCTCAGGGCAGCGAATCCGCCTATGGTTAAAGCTGTGCCGGCTATCAGGAGCAATATGCCGAGCACTTTCGATTCAAAATGGAAGGGAACCAGATTGGATACGAAATAGAGCACGATGAGTATGATGGTGCTGCGTGTCTTGCTGTATATCCAGCTGCAGTAGCAGAGGGTGATGAAACTGAGCACGGTAAGATCTACATTGATGTCACCACTAGGTGTTACCGACATGATGCAGGCAGGCAGCATCATAATCGAGAGCGTGAGCAGCTGCACCCAACTCTTCTTGCCGCAGCGGATCAGTTCCTCCTGAATGGCGCCGAAGAAGATGTAGGCAGATATAAACGATCCGATGATATTGTAAGGCAGGAAGCCGAGATAGCTTATCTCCATCATCTGCTTGGGAAGGAAGTCGAGATGGAATAGGTTCATGATGGAATAGAAGACCATGGTGAAGCCCAGAATCGGCATGGTGCAAATGGTCATCGCCTTCCATTTGGCTGCAGGAATCACCTTTCCAAGCGAGAACCTGGAGAATTTGTAATGTCCGAAGGTGAACCATACGATGAGTATGCCCAGAAATCCGATGACTAACATAAACGGATAGATGGATTCCTCCAGGGCTCCTATCTGCTGGTTGTGGGAGCCCGAAGGGATGTTCAGTGACATGTAGAATCCCACCAGGAATCCTCCCAGGAAGATGGTGATGAGATATTCTGCCAGGAACAGTATGTAGTATAATATCGCTTTCAGCATGATGAATGTCTTTTCTGTTTTTTCTTTCTTCTAATTAATTCTCGTATGATGTTATGAGGGGGTGGGGGATGCTTATTCTGCGATGAGCTTGAATCCCACTCCTCTGATGGTTTTCAGTTCTACGGCAGGCTCGTCTTCCAGTGCCGTGCGGATTTTTTTGATGAATACATCCAGACTTCTGGAAGCAAAGTAATCCTTGTCTTCCACGCCCCAGAAGCGGCTCAGAACGGCTTCGCGGCGTACCACCTCGTTCTTGTTTACCGCCAGCAGTTCGAGAATCTTAGCCTCTCGTGCGGTAAGCATCTTCTCACTGCCTTCCTGCGTATCTTTCAGGGTGGCGTGGTTGGCATCCAGTGTATATCTTCCCAGCTTGATCTGGCAGCTGGCATTCTCGCTGCGCTTTCCGGCTTTCAGCTGGATGAGGCTATGTATGTGGGCGTCAAGCTCTTCGGGAATGAAAGGCTTCTTGATATAGTTGTTGGCTCCGGCGGCATAACCTGCCTTCAAATCCTTGGGTGCGGTGAGGCCGGTGGTAAAAAGGATGATGGTATCTCCATCCACCTCTCGGATGTTCTTCACCATTTCGATGCCGTCCATGATAGGCATGTCGATATCCGATACGATGACATCGGGCTGAAAGTCTCTCCACGCCTTCAGTCCTTCCTTGCCGTTAACGGCGGTTTTCACCTCATATCCTCCGATGATATCCTCGAAGCAGCTTTTCTCCATATAGGCGAGGTTTTCATCATCCTCAACCAGGAGCAACTTAGTATCAGCCATAATCGTATTTCGTTTTCAATGTTTCGATTGCAAAGATACATCTTTTATTTGAAACGACAATGCAAAGAAGGGATGATTAACTTAAAGATAACATAGTGAACTTTGGCAGCAAAGTATTCTTTCCTTCATTATTTTTAGGATGATTTATCCTAAAAAATAGTATCTTTGTATCAAGTTAGGGACGAGGCTACTCTGAAGCGAGAGCTAGCCTCGCTTCAGCAGATTAATGATCAATATCCCAAATATATCCTTAACCTAGATGAAGACAATGGAATAAGCTTTCTCTTTATTAACTTGAAAATTTTATATTTCGTATAATTAAAATAGCAACGATAGTAACCATCGCTATAATAAATGGAAGAGCGAAAAGTAAGGCTGGAATGAAATCCCATGCTACGAAGTACCAATACGAATACATTGGAATCATGATAGACATGCCGCCCAAACAAAAACATGTATATGTCTTGACTGGCTCTTTTGCAGGATGAATTTGCAGACCACAATGAGGGCAGGTTGTATAGTAAGACGTGCCGTGCAGAAAGTATTTTCTTACGGTACTGAATGGCACTTGTTCTCCACACTCTGGACATTTTGCATGGCAAAGGTGTTGATAGAGAGACTTTTTCTTATTCTTTTCCATTTAAAAAAATCTTGAAATACAGACAATATACGAACAGAGAAAGTAGCAATAGTAATGCGGCTATTGCGATAATGCTAGCAACAGAAGTGCATGTAGTCGCAGAAATCTGCGCTACCAATCCGTCTATAACTAAAATAGCAACAATTAACCACCACTTGGGGCTTCTGCTACTTAATGGTTTAAAAAAATCACTCATAAGAATCTCTTTTATGTTGGTTATTAAATCTTGTGCAAAGATACAACTTTTTCTGAGATAATAGCGATTTTCTTCTCTTATTAACTTAAAGATAACATTTTTCTTTGCAACAGTTCTTTCTTTTAGTGAAAACAAATTGGTGATTAAACTAAAGAAATCTGTTGTTGCTTTTGTAGCAAAATAAAACAAAAAGGTCAAACTCGTGTTTTACCTCACAAGTTTGACCTTTCTGTTTTTATGATTTTTCTCTTTATTATCCTTCCTTATCCGAGTCGATGAGGGCGAGCAGATGCTCTACTGCCACCTCCTGCGGAATGTTCTTTTCTACGCAAACCTGCTTGCGGTAGAGGCTTACGCGGTTAGGACCGGCGCCTACGTAGCCGTAATCGGCATCCGCCATTTCGCCTGGACCATTCACGATGCAGCCCATGATACCAATCTTCAAGCCCTTGAGATGCTTGGTTGCCTCCTTGATCTTGGCAATGGTTTCACGAAGATCGTAGAGGGTTCTGCCGCATCCCGGACAACTGATGTACTCGGTCTTGCTGGTGCGCAGACGGGCTGCCTGGAGAATGCCGAAAGCGGTTTCATCTACTGTCTGGGCAGGGATGTCGCCATCGTTCATCAGCCAGATACCATCGGTAAGACCATCTATCATCAGGGCACCCATATCGGCAGCAGCCTCCAGCTGGAAGTCGCTCTTCTCCTCCTTGCCGTGCTGGTACATCTCGGCGAAAACCACAGGGTTCTTCAAGCCGGCATTCATCATCTCGTGAACCAATGCACGCTGGTCGCCCAGGCGGTTCTGATGATTGCTGACGCAGATAACCACCACCTCTGGATGAGCCTTCAGGCAGGCGATGTATTCCTCGGCTGGAGTACCAAACTGCAGGGTGAGGAACTTGACGTCTGCCTTGATGCTGGCGATGAGCGGCATTGCCATGGCAGGGAAGATAGGGTAGAGCTTGGCACCTGTGGTTTCAGGCTTACTGTTCAGCGTCTCGTAAACATTGTAATCTACGATGTAGCTCTGACCTGGCACAAACTGCTTAGGCATCTTGCCACCTATATAGATATAATCAGGTGTAGCATCCTTGTTCTCACAAACGGTGCTCTCGCCGTTGATTCGGTTGCTGATAACCACCGGAACGTTGTTGCCGCCGATATTGCTTACAGCCACGGTTTCGCGGCGGGTAGGGCGCAGCCAGTCGAAGCTAGGACAAGCTGCGGCAGGAATCAGAAGATGTCCCTTCTTCTTGCCGATGTAATCCACCAGATGACGAGCCACCGGAATCTCTGCAGCAGGCTCCTCGCTGAGGCTTACACGGACTGTATCGCCGATACCGTCAGCCAGCAGGGCACCGATACCTACGGCACTCTTGATTCTGCCATCCTCGCCTTCGCCAGCTTCGGTTACGCCGAGGTGGAGTGGGTAGTTCATGCCTTCCTTCTCCATTTCTTCTACCAGGAGGCGCATAGAGCGGACCATCACAACGGTGTTGGATGACTTGATGCTGATAACCACATCGTGGAAATTTTCCTTCTTGCAGATGCGCAGGAATTCGAGGCAGCTCTCTACGATGCCCTCTGGCGTATCGCCGTAGCGGTTGCGGATGCGGTCGGAGAGGGAACCGTGGTTCACGCCGATGCGGATGGCTGTATGGTTCTCCTTGCAGATGTTGAGGAAAGGCACGAAGCGTTCCTCAATCTTCTTGAGTTCGTGAGCATACTCTTCATCAGTATATTCCTGCTTGATGAACTTGCGGGCAGGATCCACGTAGTTGCCTGGATTTACGCGCACTTTCTCACAGTAGAGAGCAGCCACGTCGGCAACGTTAGGATTGAAGTGAACATCGGCTACGAGCGGAGTCTGATAGCCATCGGCACGAATGCCGGCATTGATGTTTTTCATGTTCTCTGCCTCGCGGGAACCCTGAGTGGTGAAGCGCACCAGCTCGCCACCAGCCTTGATGATTTCCTCTGCCTGGCGAACGCAAGCCTCGGTATCATTGGTGTTGGTGGTGGTCATCGACTGGATGCGGATAGGGTTATCGCCACCCAGGTCGATGGCTCCGATATGTGCCACAGAAGAGGCACGGCGGGTATAATTGAATAAATCTACCATAATGTATAAGAATAGAATATGCCCCAAAGAATGGGGCATATTAGATTAATTACACTTGAAGTCGTATTTTACCTCAGCCAAATCCTTGTTGGCCTTCTCGATCTTGGCACCGAGACCAGCCTTCCAAGCCTCTACCTTCTGAGCCACTTCCCCATCGGCAAGGGCAATCATCTCGGCAGCGAGGATGGCAGCGTTCTGAGCCGCATTCACACCAACAGTAGCCACAGGAATGCCAGGAGGCATCTGAATGATGCTGAGCATGGCATCAAGACCATCGAGCATACCCTTGATAGGCACACCGATAACTGGCAGTGGGGTAGATGCTGCGATAACACCAGGAAGGGCGGCAGCCATACCGGCAGCGGCGATGATTACCTTTACGCCACGCTCCTTAGCTCCCTTGGCGAATGATTCTACTGCATCTGGAGTGCGATGAGCAGAGAGGGCATTCACCTCGAAAGGAATCTGGTTGTCGTTCAACCACTTACATGCTTTTTCCATAACAGGCAGATCGCTAGTACTGCCCATGATAATGCTTACTAATGGTTTCATTTCTTCTTATTTATTTATAATTATAAACTTTTTTCTTTGCAGAATGTGCTTTCTGATACTGATGCTAGATAATCATAATAGCACAGACGATTCCTATCAGAAATCCCATAACCACCTGAGATAGCGTATGTTGTCGCAGAATCATTCTGGCTGTTCCTACTGCTCCTGCCAGAACCAAGACTAAGCAGAGCCACCACAGCGGGTTGAAGGAAAACGCCATGGAATAGGAAACCAACGAACCTGCCACGCCACCGATGGCTGCTGTATGGGTACTGATCTTCCACCAGACATTGATGATGGCACAAACCATCTGTATTGCCATCGCTACTACTACGATGATGCTGATGACACGTGGCGTATTGCGATATTCCATCCAGAAGAAACAGCAGAAATAGCACACGATGGAGATGATGTATGGCACGATACGACGCTCCTTTTTGCCTAATTCCTTGGCTGTCCATCCCTGTACTCTGCGATATAGATGTATCAGGAGGGATGGAGTTACAACCGTAAACAGATACACAAAGGCAAGCATCGTCAACTTATATGTCATGGGCAACAATGACATATAGCTGAATATGAACAGCACGGTAAGTCCTACCAGCGGGAGATAGAACGGGGTGAAAATCATACTCATAATCTGAGCTGCCAATATGATATTTTTCTCTTTCATAACTCTAATATTTCATAACTCTAACGTATATTCTCTTATTTCCTGAGTCGTGCAACCGGAATGCCGAACTGCTCTCTATATTTGGCAACCGTACGTCGTGCAATAGGAAAACCTTTCTCTTTGAGTGCCTTGGCAAGGGCTTCATCGCTTAATGGCTTTTTCTTATCCTCCTTATTAATCAGCTCCTGTAGAGCCAGCTTGATTTTACGGGTAGCCATCTCTTCTCCATTTTCCGTAACATAGCTGTCGCCAAAGAAGAATTTGAGTGGGAATATTCCCCATTTGGTCTGTGCATATTTTACGTTGCTGACACGTGATATGGTACTGATGTCCAAGCCCGTGCGGTCTGCTATGTCTTTGAGAATCATTGGCTTCAGGTCGGCTTCATCTCCATCGAGGAAAAACTGACGCTGAATGTCTATGATAGCTTTCATCGTGACGATGAGCGTATGTCGGCGTTGCTTGATAGCTTCGATAAATCCCTGTGCCTTATCTACTTTTTCCTTGGCATAGAACAGCGCCTCCTTGTCTTGGCGGCTCATTTTGTCCTTGTGCTTTTTGTAGGTGTCTATCATGTCTGTAAATGATGGAGACACGGTAAGCTCAGGAACATTTCCGCGGTTGAGGGTGAAAGTGATAGAACCGTCATCATTGGTATCGATGATGAAATCGGGGGTGATTTGCTGCATGTTTCTGCCTTCCGTTTCGCCCATTGAAGCACCTGGCTTAGGATTCAGCTTTCTGATTTCCTCCTGCAGGGTTTCTAACTGGGTATCGTTTAATTCGAGTCCCGCCTTGATCTTATCCCAATGTTTCTTGGTGAATTCTTCGAAATAGTCGGTAAAGACTTCTTCCATCGTCTTGCGGAGAACGCCTCGTGGCAATCTCTTGACTTGCAGCAGGAGACATTCCTGAAGACTTCTGCCACCAACGCCCGCAGGGTCGAAGGTCTGTAGAATGTGGAGTACATGCTCAATCTCCTTTTCTGTCACGTCCAGGTTGTGATAGATGGCAAGCTCATCGCAGATGCTGTCGAGGTCTTTGCGTAGCAGACCATCATCATCGAGCGAACCGATGAGGTATTCCATAATCTCCTTTTCCTTGTCTGAGAGTATGTGCATGTCCATCTGCTCCTTCAGTTTGTCGTAGAAGGAGGTAGTATCGCCATACACCATTTCCTCGTAGTCAGCATTGTCCTGATTACTGTATCTATCTGTATTATAATCAGGCATCTGGTCATCTCTTCCTATGCTTTCCAATGCCTGGTCCAGTTCATCTTTTCTTTCTTCTTTTTCTGATTGGGCCTCGTAGGCAGCCTCTTCGTTGCTGTCGTCATTATAGTTTTCTGCATCAGTATCCATCGGAGTATCTCCATCGTAGCTTTCGTTCAGCATATCATCTGGATTCTCACTCTCCAGTGCAGGATTATCGTCCAGTTCGGCATTTACGCTTTCCTCCAGTTCGGTGAGAGGCATTTCCAAGAGCTTCACCTGCAGTATTTGCTGTGCGGTGAGCTTTTGAAGCTGTTGTAGCTTCTGTGCCTGTGTCTGAATGAGTTTCTGAGCCATGTTTTTGTATTTTTTGAGTTAAGCTATTATTTGATCGTGTATTACTTGTTCTTAAAATATTCTTTCAGTTCATTGGCAAACTGATACAGTTTATCTGGATTCCCATTACCATATTTCTGCCAAATATCGCTGCATGGTTCCAGGAGTGGGCTTGCGGGTTTTTCCTCTCTGTTAAGATAAGGGTCGCAGAACTGGAATACGCTCATCGCCTCTGCAATTATCTCCGGCGTAGTTTTGATAAACTTGGCGAGGTCTATAATCTCAGGGGTTTCCGGTACCATGGTGATAGGGGTAAGCTGGAAATAGAGATCAAGAATAATGATCAGCTTCACTGGAGTGAGTGAAGGTTCTGCTTCTAACGGTTCCCAATCTTTCTCGAATGATTCTTTCAAAGCTACTCCTTCGAAAAATGCTTGCGCATTACCGCATCCCCTCATCTTTCTGACGAGAGCTATATCGTGAGCCAGTTTGCGGGGATTATCTGCGTATTTATCCCAAAGTCGCTTGATGTGCGGAGTAACCATTCTCAATTTGAACATCTGCTCATGCAGATACTCTGGTTGAATGTGGAGCTCCAGGCTCAAGTCAACCATTCCTTTCGAATAGAGAGGTTTTACGCCCATTGGCTTTTTCTGGTACAACTGTAACAGTAACAGCCAGTAATCTTCGTTCCACAAAGGATGTCTTGCCATATTCTCAATGCCTTTATTAATCTTTTGCAAAATTACGACTTTTCATTGGTAATACAAAATAAAATCGAAGATATTTTCAATAAAAATAAAGTGCGCAACCTCGAGAGTCCTCGAAATTGCGCACCATTAATGCTATATTCCCAATTTTTTCATAACTCAAGGAGGTTTGCTTTCACAAGTCCCCTCCGTTGTGTTGCCCGAAGCAGTCATTTTACTGCTCACAGGCTTCATCTTTTGTTATCCGATACATTTTTCTTTTTTACCTTAAGTTACGCCTAACCTACTGAAAAATTATCCTGTCGTCCTTGAATAAACAATCTTTTTTCTTTACCTTAAAACTAATAACCTAAAAAAACTAAACAACTAACAATCTTAAACCTAAAAACCTAATAACCTAAACAAATTTTCTTTTGTCGTCCTTGAATAAACAATCTTTTTTTACCTTTTAACTAATAACCTATAAACAACTAACAATCTTAACCTAAAAACCTAATAACCTTTTTGTCTTATTGACGATGCAAAGGTACGACGATTTTGCCAACCAGCCAAATCTTTTATGCGGAAAATGCTAAAAAAGCCCTCTTTTTTGATGTAAATCAACTATGTGTGTGCGCACACAAGTGTTATGAAGCAGATATTTGACTTATATCAAGTATTATCGTACCTATCTTAAACCTTATCATAAAGGAAGGCATCTTCACTCATGTAGACGGCTATGGTCTTTAGCTTGATATAGTCTTCCGAGAGATAGATGAGTCCCTTGTTTCCCCATTTCTTACCCCATGAATTGCGGCAGACGTAATAGCGCTGCTTGCCTTCAACGAAAGAACCTATGATTTCCATCACGTGATCATCGGTAGTGCGGAGTTGTTCAAACTCCTTCTGACGTGACAATTGTGTTACAGGTCGCTCCGCTGGTCGAACATCTACATAGTTCTTCTTTGGTGTTTGGAAACCTGGTTCGCTGATGTCGCCTTCCCAGCAGACAGGGTGACCCTTTTCTACTGCTTTTTGGATGTGGATCATCATCTCGTCAAGAGGGAGGTTGAGAAAGGCATCATGCATTCTGTTGTCGGGAACCTCAAGTGCGAAGTATTCTCTGAAAGGATGATGGGAGAAACTGGTGAGCGATACGTATTCTTCCGGATAGCATACACTGTGGGCAAACTCCTGTGGTGTGTATTCGGCACCTAGCATGTGGACAGCCTTGGCGGGCATGTATCCTATTTCTGCATCAAAGAGATTGTTTAGATTTTCCTTGAGTTTGTCAATACCTGTCTTTTGGGAGATGGCGCTGTCGCACAGCTTCTGTACCTTTCGGCAGAGCACCTTATAGTTTACATGCTTGGGATCTTCGTAACTGTCGTATGGTTGGGCGCCATACTTATCTATATAATGTATAAGCATGGAAGCGGTGCCACGAAGGCTGATATCTTTCTTTCCCTGAGCAAAGTAATATTCCAGTGCCTGTTCCTGAAGCATCATGCGTGCCACGTAGGCAACGGACAGATTAACAGAGTCGCCCTTCATGATATGCTCGCTTTCGATGGTTGCAAGCATGCCATACGCCCAGCAGAGTTCGCTTTCACCCAGATCTTTGATAGGGGTTGTATTGATCAGCTTGACTGATGCGGGCAGGTTGTCTATCTGATACTCTGACTGTTGATGATCAGAATCTCTCTTGTAGTTACAACTTGCAATCAGTACTATTGCTAAAAATGCTATAATAATTTTCTTCATACCTCTTTATATATAATATAGGTGTATAATCTTCTATGTTGATCTACTTATTTGGTATAAGTAATCTGGGCGGCAAAGATACAATTATTATTTGATTTAGAGTAAGCTAGAGCTTGATTTCTTGCGTTAAGATTTCATAATGCCACCTATAACATAAAATAAATCTTGAATAATTTTGTATTGTCTTTATTTTGGCGTAACTTTGCACCCACAAATAGAAAAATTGCATTCATGAATACAAAGATAAACGAATTTGAAGTAATGGCGCCAGTAGGATCTCGCGAATCCCTTGCTGCTGCCATTCAAGCTGGAGCCGACTCTGTTTATTTCGGAATCGGTAAGTTGAATATGCGTTCTCACTCTGCCAATCATTTTACTATTGACGATTTGCGTGAGATTGCTGCTACCTGCAATGAGCATGGCATCAAGACTTATCTTACCGTTAATACGGTAATCTATGATGACGACATTGAGACGATGAAGGAAATCATTGATGCTGCCAAGGAGGCTGGTATTTCTGCAGTAATCGCCAGTGACGTGGCTGTGATGAGCTATTGTAATGAGGTAGGTGAGGAAGTTCATTTATCCACACAGTTAAACATCTCTAATACAGAGGCTTTGAAGTTTTATGCACGTTTCGCAGATGTATCTGTATTGGCACGTGAATTAAACATGGATCAGGTGAAGCACATCCATGAGCAGATTGAGAAGCAGAATATCTGCGGTCCGATGGGCAAGCAGATTCGTATCGAAATGTTCTGTCATGGTGCTTTGTGCATGGCGGTTTCCGGTAAGTGCTACATGAGTCTTGCCAATGCCAATCGTTCTGCCAACCGTGGTGAGTGTGTGCAAATCTGCCGTCGCAGTTATACCGTTACTGATAATGAGACCGGTAACCAGTTGGAAATCGACAACAAGTATGTGATGAGTCCTAAGGACCTGAAGACCATCCGCTTCATCGACCGCATGATGGATGCTGGTGTTCGCGTCTTCAAGATTGAGGGTCGTGCCCGTGGTCCAGAATATGTATATACTGTAGTGAAATGCTATAAGGAAGCGATAGCTGCAGTTCTTGACGGCACCTTTACAGAAGAGAAGAAGGATGCCTGGGACGAAAAACTTGCCACCGTATTCAACCGCGGTTTCTGGGATGGTTATTATCAGGGTCAGACTCTCGGTGAGTGGAATAAGCATTATGGTTCTGTGGCTACAGAGAAGAAGGTACTTGTGGGTAAGGTGATGAAATACTTCTCTAAGTTGGGCGTGGCAGAGGTTGCCGTAGAGGCTTCAACCTTTGATAAGGGGGAGAAGCTTCTCATTACGGGTAACACTACCGGCGTGATGTATCTCAATGCCGATGAAATCCGTTACGACCTGAAGCCTGTGGAAACAGCGCAGCAGGGTTGGAGAGTTTCTGTTCCTGTGCCAGGCAAGGTTCGCCCTAACGATAAGCTCTATAAGTTGATTACAGTAAACGAAATTAAAGAAATAAAATAATGGCAACAATTAATGATTTGCAGGATGAAGTAGTTGAGGAGTTCCAGGACTTTACCGACTGGATGGACAAGTATCAGATGCTCATTGATTTGGGCAATGAACTGGCTCCTCTCGACGAGAAATACAAGAACGAGCAGAACCTTATCGACGGTTGTCAGAGTCGTGTTTGGTTGCAGTGTGACTATGTAGATGGTAAGCTCGTCTTTACTGCCGATAGCGATGCACTTATCGTGAAGGGCATCATCGCTCTCCTGATTCGCGTGTTGAGCGGTCATACTCCAACAGAGATTATGGATGCTGATCTCTATTTCGTAGAGAAGATTGGTTTGAAGGATCATTTGAGTCCTACTCGCAGTAATGGTCTTCTGGCGATGATTAAGCAGATACGTATGTACGCCTTGGCTTACAAAACAAAAGAAGCAGAAGGCAATGCGTAAATTAAGAACGATAGAGATGAATCGCCTCACCCTGGAGGAATTCAAGGAAGCTGAAAAACTTCCTTTGGTTGTTGTTCTCGATGATGTGCGATCCTTATATAATGTAGGAAGTGTCTTTCGCTCTTGCGATGCCTTCAGAGTTGAAGCGGTGTATCTTTGTGGTATTACCGCTACTCCTCCTAATGCCGAAATCCATAAGACGGCTCTGGGAGGCGAAGACAGTGTGGATTGGGAATACTTCAAGACTACAGAAGAAGCTGTAGAGAAGTTGAAGCAAAAAGGCTACTTTGTATATAGTATTGAGCAGGTAGAAGGTTCTACCAAGCTGCAGAACTTGCCGGAAGCCCACACTGAAGAAGAGAAGGGGTACGCTGTTATTTTTGGAAACGAAGTAAAAGGCGTAAAGCAGAATATCGTAGATATGAGTGATGGCTGCCTGGAAATTCCTCAGTTTGGTACAAAGCATTCCCTGAATGTCAGCGTTACTGCTGGCATTGTTGTCTGGGAGTTTGCCAAACTCATTATTATCCATTAAAAAAGAGTACACGTTTTTTAAAAAGGTTCTTCCGTTAAAGCTATACGTCTTACATGGTAAGCGTCTTCGCATTTAACGGAAGAACCTAGTAAAAGACTTCTATATATACGATAGAAGTTGTTGGAAAAGACAGTAGAAATTGTTGGGAAATATAGTATCTAAGACCGCACATCAGCTGTTGTGCGCTTGCACATCACTTGATGTGCGCTTGCATAACAGCTGTTGTGCGGGCGTTTTTCGGCTGATGTGCGGTTTGTGATAGTATCTTTTCCTTATTTTATAGAGACATTATGTTGTAGTTTCTTTATTTTTTCGTACTTTTGCAAAAAAAAAAGAGAGGAATGAAAGAAAAGGTCATATTTTTATTGTTAACCATCATGCTTCTTGCATCTTGTGCAGGAAACAGGAAGTATGATGATTTGATGCAA
>OGNN01000512.1_pt1 | contig 24867 bp, 21 predicted proteins | sample 1573461 | NCBI WGS metagenome assembly OGNN01 (sample SAMEA2581998, study PRJEB24529) | metagenome | biome: Human gut stool | place: China | collected 2011
GACGAAACCGTCGAAACGCGCCGTCCATGGCGCGGTTCTCCTCGCCCCTGCGTCCATGCAGGTGCGTTTCTGTGCTTCATGGGCATAATTTCTACAGTATCTAAGTCGCTTCGCTATGCACTCCTGCTTAAAGTACGTGTATCCCCACAGTCCCCGGCTTACGTACCTTACGTTGTGACAGAAATTTAAATAAATGTTTTTAATCTTGCGCTTATTATGTTATGATTAAAGTAAATGAAATATTATTGAAATTCAGTAAAACAGGAAGGTGAATTATGATTAAAATAGCATTCTTTGATGTGGATGGCACCCTGCTTCGGCTGGGACATAAAGAATTATCCGAAAACACTGCTGCTGCACTTAGGCAGCTCCACCAAAATGGCATCATCCTTTGTATGGCTACCGGAAGAAGCTACACAGGTGTGCCTCATTTTGATGGAATTGATTTTGATGTCCTGCTCACCTTTAACGGCTCATTCGTCACCAAAGGCAATGATATCATCTTCAAAAATCCTATTAATGAGCACGACAAATATCAGATAATTTCCAATCTAAAGCAGATGAACCGCGCCATTGCAATCAGCAACGAGCATATGATTGTCACAAACGGTACCGACCCTGATTTAGAGCAGTACTTTGCCTTCGGCAGTGAAAAGCTTAAAATTGCTGACAATTTTGACGAGATAAGTAAAACTGATATCTATCAGATTATGTGCTCCTGCCAGAAAGATGAGCACTCACAGATTCTATCCGGCGCGCCCCACTCACAGATAACTGCATGGTGGGATAAGGCCGTTGATATTATTCCGCTTAACAGTGGCAAAGGCAATGCTGTTGCTGCAGTGCTTAGGCATTATGGCTTCTCAAAGGATGAAGCAATTGCTTTCGGAGACGGACATAACGATATTGAAATGCTTGAGGCTGTAGGCACGGGTGTTGCCATGGGCAATGCAAAGGACGAAGTCAAGGCTAAGGCTGATTTTGTATGCAAATCGGTTGAGGATGACGGAATATATCATTACTGTATTGAAAACAAACTGATTTTTTAAAAGATATACTTATGAACATAGACAACAATTTACGACAACTACTTGAAAACGAAACAAAAATACACCTTGCGGAAATCCGCTTTCTCTACCAGAAGCTCGACAGACAGCTTGGGCTTAATGGTGCAAGGGTTCCCATCACCTTTGGCTTTGATACAGACAGGCTCGGTGCCTATTCCCCTAAAGCTGCCCCTGAGGGTGAGGGCTTTCATTTTTCGCTGCTTTTTATCGGTTACTGTGTGGCAAAGCCCTTGTCAAAGGATGACAGGATGGATTTATATAAGCACGAATATGCCCACTATATGCAGTACAATATGGATATACCGGACAAGTACAACTGGCAGCCCGGCATCCACGGAAGTGCATGGAAATACTGCTGCTCACTTATCGGAGCAGCTCCCACTCCTTACTACAAAGCCGGTGAAGGACTTATTAAGCACGATTATGATAAGGTTCTCAAAAAGAAAATTACTGACAAGAGTATTCCTATCCGCGACACATATTCACGCGAACAGGAATACCGTAAAAAGAAAAACAGTACTGTAAAATTTAATATCAATGACGATGTTAATCATCCAAAGTTCGGCAAGGGCACCATTGAACATATCGAGCAGCTCGAAGGCTCAGTTCGGCTGCATGTCAGATTCGGTGAAGATCTTAAGAAAATTGATCAGAAATGGCTGCTTCAGGCAAACTTAAAGAAAGCAGGTTCATCAAGGCACATATAGCGTTATGCTATATATGTCGATGCACCTGCTTTTCAAATACATGTGTAGTTAATTATTATCGCTTATTGTTCCTTCATCTGAACAAGTAATTTTAAATGTTCCATCAATTACATTATTTCAAGTTCGTGAAAAATCCTTACTATCTCATTCCAGGAAGCTATGTTTTCTTTTAAATATAATTCCCCCTTTTCTACTATTTTATAATATTTTCTCTGTGGTCCCAATGATTTTTCACTGTAATATACTTCCGTCAACCCTCCTTTATTCAGTCTTCTTAGAATGGCATAAATAGTGCTTTCATCTGTATCCGGGAAAAGTCCCTGCAATATTTTAATTATATCGTATCCATATCTGTCTTCTTGTTTTAAAAGCTGTAAAATACATATATTTAAGATTCCTCTTTTTAGCTGTGAATCCATTTATGATTTCCTCTCAAATTTTAATTTTAACAACAAAATTGTCCCCAAAATCAGTGTCTGAATATACAATAAACTACTATATGCTATTATTTTTTCAAGCCCAAGCGTTCTTTCTATATAAAACATATGTAACTGATTTATAAAATACATTAAGCAGGTAATAATACCAAGTATATGAAATATCGTTATAAAACCCAATTCCCTGTTTATTATATATTTCTTTAAGATGATGTAAATAATAATACAACTCAGAATAATTATAGCTGTTGTAACTAATACCACATAATAACTCCCTAAGCCAGCCTCATTCTTTTTCATTACCAGAAATACTTCTGTTAATAAAATAAAAAAGAATAATCCTATTAATAACAGATGGTTTTTAAATTGCATATCACATGTTAATTTTGATTTTTTAAGAATAAACAAACCTGCAACAAATACTAGAACATTAGCTATCAGATCAACCGGATAAAAATTCCAACCGTTTTTATCAAAGTATCTTAACAAACTAACGCATAGCACATAATATATAACCAGCGTGGCAATTGTCTGTAATAAAACACTACTCTTCAATGGTAACGTATGCTCTTTTCCTTCTTTTGAATCTCTGTATAAATTTCTCGCGATATCAAACGGTTTTCCTAAGCCGGAACATATTTCGTGCTCGCTTTTTTCAGCCATTTCTTCATTTTCGAACCATTCTTCATAGTCTTTAATTAAACTATCACAGTCATCATCCCCAAAATAAAATGATAAGCTAATATAAAGTTTCTCCAAAAATTTCTTTTTTGAATTTTGCTTTTGCATTATAACACCTTCTCTACTGATTAACACTCTACTGTTTATTAGTCATTAGCTAAGTATAATATATTTCATATCTTGCATTTTGTCAATACAAAAATCATGGGACTGCAATATATCGCAGTCCCATGATTCTAACTATATCTTATATTTATGTTTGTAACTATTTAAGTCACCCGAGAACAAGAAAATCTACAGCTCAATTGCAATCGAATATGACTTCTCAAATTTCTCACCCTGTGCAAGCGAATTACCATACTCCCTGTCCTTCAATTCTCCGGCAAAGCCTGCTCTGTCACATCGGCCGTACCACGGCTCAATACAGATAAACGGTGCTCCCATTCCTGCCGGTGACCACAGACCAAATAAAGGCGCATCAAAGGACACCGTAAGGTATGGCTTCTTATCCGGTGTACACAGGCTCACCTTTGAAGCCTGTCTGTTTTCTATTATGAGCGCATCCTTATCAAACATATGCTCATCTATCTGACAGTATCCATCCGCATCCACCTTAAGCAGATTGTCATCCTTGTCTAAAAGTCCTCCGTCACAGATAAGTCCGTAGGTGATTGCTTTGTCTGTGTCAAGCTTCAGATAATAGTCTGACTGTTTTCCCTGCTCTGCGACCGGACACATAAATGCCGGATGACCACCTATTGAGAAAAGTAAATCCTTTTTCGCAGGATTTGTCACCCTCCAGGTCACTTTTATCTCACTGCCTGAGAGCTTATAGCCGATTTCGAGCACAAACTCAAACGGATACTTTGCAAGAGTCTCATCATTTGATTTAAGTGAAAACCATGCCTCATCCTTTGTCTGCGACACAAGCTCAAACTCCATATCCCTTGCAAAGCCGTGCTGTCCCATCGGATAATCTGTCCCATCAACGGTAAACTTCTTGTCCTTTAAGCTGCCGACAAACGGGAAAAGCACCGGTGCGCTTCTCTTCCAGTATTTCTCATCGGCATCCCACAGATACTGTGTACCTGTTTCCTTGCCGGTGATGCTTTTTAGCTCTGCTCCGAAGCTGTTTATCGTGAGCTCAAGTGATTCATTTTCCAGTTTAATCTCCATCACATATCTCCTTTTATGTTTTTTGTAACTATTCAATCAGTTTTTTTACATCACGAGCAGTCCAATTACTCTTACAATAAATGCTGCCACCCATGCAATCGCACACTGCAAAAGCACCACGCTGACTGCCCACTTTGCACCCAACTCTCTCTTTATGGATGCTATGGCAGCCACGCAAGGACTGTAGAGCAGCGAGAACACCAGAAGAGATGCAGCTGAAAGTGTTGTGAGTGCTGTCGTAACCGTTCCGCCAAACAGTATCTCCAGTGTTGATACCACACTCTCCTTTGCCATGAGTCCGCTGATAAGTGACGTGCATATACGCCAGTCGCCGAGTCCCAGAGGCTTAAAGACAGGCACGATAACACTTGAAATAGCGGCAAGCATGCTGTCCTTTGAGTCTGTTACCATGTTAAAGTGTATGTCAAAGCTCTGTAAGAACCATATAAGCATTGTGGCAATAAGTATTACTGTAAATGCCTTCTGCAAAAAGTCCTTTGCCTTCTCCCAGAGGAGCTGGCACACATTCTTGGCGCCCGGCATCCTGTAGTTTGGCAGCTCCATGACAAACGGCACTGCGTCACCCCTGAACAAAGTCTTTCTGTAGATAAATGCGAAAAGTATTCCGACAATTATGCCAAGGAAGTACAGTCCTCCCATGACAAGTCCGCCATGCTTCGGGAAAAATGCACTAACAAAGAATGCATAAATTGGCAATTTTGCCGAACAGCTCATAAACGGTGTGAGGAGTATAGTCATTCGACGGTCTCTCTCACTTGGCAGTGTACGTGTCGCCATGACGGCAGGCACTGTGCAGCCGAAGCCTATGAGCATTGGTACTATGCTTCGTCCTGAAAGTCCTATTTTACGAAGGAGCTTGTCCATGAAAAAAGCAACTCTGGCTATGTATCCGCTGTCCTCCATGAGGGACAGGAAAAAGAATAATGTCACGATAATCGGTAAAAAGCTTAATACACTTCCGACGCCCTGAAAGATGCCGTCTATTACCAGTCCGTGCAGCACCTCATTCACACCTGCCGCTGTGAGTGCCTTATCTGTCAACGCTGTCAGCTCTCCTATGCCCTGCTCCAAAAGCCACTGAAGACCTGCTCCGATTACATTGAAGGTGAGATAAAATACCGCAAGCATTATCACTATAAAGCAAGGTATTGCCGTGTATTTGCCTGTAAGAACACGGTCGATGCGCTCACTTCTGATACGCTCCCTGCTCTCCTTCGGTTTTACCACGGTGCTCTCGCATATTTTCTCAATAAATGTAAAGCGCATATCCGCAATTGCAGCGCTTCTGTCAAGACCTCGCTCCTTCTCCATCTGGACAATCAGATGCTCTATTGCCTCTTTCTCATTCTCATCAAGATGAAGCTGCTCTAATATAAGTGCATCTCCCTCGATAATTTTGGTAGCAGCAAAGCGAATCGGAACTCCGGCGAGCTTTGCATGATCCTCAATCAGGTGACTGACCGCGTGTATACATCTGTGCACGGCACCGCCAAAATCATTCTCATCACAGAAATCCTGTCTGCCCGGACGTTCCTGATACTTTGCAATGTGTATCGCATGGCGCACCAGCTCATCAACACCCTGATTCTTTGCGGCAGAAATCGGTACAACAGGCACTCCTAACAGTCCCTCGATTTTATTTACATCGATTGAGCCTGAGTTTGCCGTCACCTCATCCATCATATTGAGTGCGATAACCATTGGTATATCCATTTCAAGAAGCTGCATGGTCAGATACAGGTTTCTCTCGATATTTGTCGCATCTACGATATTTATTATGGCCTTTGGCTTGTTATCGAGCACAAAGTTTCTCGACACAATCTCCTCATTAGTATATGGGCTCATTGAGTAAATGCCCGGTAAATCTGTGATTGATGTATCCGGATGTTCTTTAATAGAGCCATCCTTTCTATCCACCGTCACTCCCGGGAAATTGCCGACATGCTGGTTTGAGCCTGTAAGCTGGTTGAAAAGTGTTGTCTTGCCGCAGTTTTGGTTTCCCACAAGTGCGTATGTGAGCTTCTCACCCTCCGGAAGGGGATTGCCACTGCCCTTCACATGATATTTGCCCTCCTCACCAAGTCCGGGGTGGGCTGTGTTGCTTATCTTTTTAGGACCCTCATGCTTTCTTGAACGGCTGTCTATTAATTCTACCTCAATCTGTGCTGCATCATCAAGCCTCAAGGTGAGCTCATAGCCATGCACCTGAAGCTCCATCGGGTCTCCCATCGGTGCAAATTTGATAACTGTTACTTCGGCCTTTGGGATCACTCCCATATCCAGGAAATGCTGGCGCAGTGCGCCCTCACCGCCTACTGTAAGTATTCTGGCACTCTGTCCTATGCCAAGTTCTTTTAGTGTCATTTTATCGCTTCCTAATGTATTTATTGATAATTTTTCTCAATTCATCAAAGATATCTTACCACAAAGCGTGTGCCACTGCATTCATTTTTTTCATTTAATACATCTTTTTTACAATCCTCCACAAGGATATATCCATTGTCATGACGCACAATTGCTTCTGCCAGCGAAAGTCCTATGCCGATGCTGTCCGCCGGCTGTCCGCTGCCGCTGTAAAAACGCGTAAAAATATGCTTTTTGTCCTCATCACTTATTGTCTCCCCATCGTTTTGCACTGTTATCTCTGCATACATCTCATACCTGTAAAAGCCTATCTTCACCTCACTCTCTGCGTGCTCCACTGCATTTTTTACTATGTTTGTAATGGCCTCACACTGCCAGTATGTATCAGCATGTATACAGGCATCCTTATCAGAGCCTTCATCTATAGACAGCCTTATGTCTCTCAAATCGCAAAGTGCCATCACATTGTCAGCTGCCTCAGACACAATTTCAGACAGCAGCGTATCCTTCTCATCAAACTCCACAACATCCGCTTCAAGCCTTGAGAGCTTTAAGATAGCCTGCACCATATGCGATATATTGTCCACATCGCGCTTTGCCCTGCGCATTATCCTGTTTCTGTTTTCAGATGCCATATCAGGATTTCCTTCCAGATTTTCCAGATTTATCGAAAGTGATGTGAGCGGTGTCTTAAGCTGATGCGATATGTCAGAAAGCGCATCCTTTAGCAAAAGCTTGTCTGCCTTTGCATTTTCCGCAGACTCCCTCAAATAGATTGCTGTCTTGTAAAGCTCTCCCTTTAGTATAGAAAGCTCCCCCTCTGTGCTATCTGCCATAACAAGTCTGTAGTCTCCCTGATTTATGCGGCGCAGATAATCCGCAGCCTGTCTGACCTGTCTTTTAAAGCTAAATCTTATAAGCACAATGTAAATGCAAAAGCCCCCAGCAAAAAGCACAACAAGAAATATGTCTAGCCAAAGCGCTCCTTTAAGCGCTTTTTCATTTGACAAAACCGCAGAATCCTTTTCCATATCAATGCCGTATTTTTTAAAGAGCGTCTCTGCGCTTTTTAAATTTGTATAATCGCTGCCTAAGCTGCTGTCATTTAGAATCGCGGCTATACTGTCATCTGATACATCGGGATATTTTTCATGAATGAGTGCACATAGCTTAGCCACTGTAATGTTATAGTTTTTCGTATATGCCCTGTACTGAAAAAAGACGGTAAAAGCCATAACCGTCACACATATACATGTATATATTATTGCAAAATACACAAAATGTTTTCTGTTCTCTAAATTATATTTCTTCTTTCTCATGCTTTCCCCCGGGAACCGGCTCTGTCAGTCGATACTGTTTAAAGAGCTTCATCTGAATCAACACGATACCCGATTCCCTTCACAGTCTTTATCACATCCTCACCAAGCTTTGCCCTGATGCGCTTCATATAGACAGTCACGGTATGGTCATAGACATCGTTTCCTGTCGCCTCCCAGATGCAGTCAAGCACGGCATTTCTGGACACCGCCTTGTCGTGATTTGTAAAAAGCAGATCAAGTATACGGTTTTCAAGACTTGAAAGAGCAATCACCTGTCCAGCCCTTCTTGCTTCCTTTTTGTCCAAATCATAGCTTATGCTTCCTGCGTGTATGGCAGATGAGCTGTCATCACTTTTCCTTCGCAAAAACACGCGGTTTACCCTCGCCACAAGCTCCCTTACTGAAAAAGGCTTTGTGATGTAATCCTCCGCTCCAATCTCAAGTCCCTTTACTATATCATTTTCCTCATCCCTTGCGGTAAGAAAAATCACCGGTGTTTTTTCTTTTTCCAGCCTTTTACTGTAAAAATCAAAGCCGTTCCCATCAGGAAGCGACACATCAAGCAGCACAAGGCCGGGATGCTCACTCAAAAGCGCCCCAGCCTCCTTTAAATTTTCTGCTGTCAAAAGCTCATATTCAGGTTCTGTAAAGGTATCACACAGTCCCTCTGTTATTCCTTTATTGTCCTCTATGAGAAGTATTTTTTTCATATCAGCTCCCGCAATTCCTACAGATTTTCATTCTTGATTGTCTCAATAATGTTATTGTGTCTAAGCTTCGTCATTGATAGTTTCATGATAGCATAAATCAGCATTATTACAACCACTATACACAATATAATTGCTTTATACGGCGGCTCATAAATGATTGCATCATCCATCCTGTTCATCATAACACATAAGAGATAACTTATTAAAATACCAAGCGGTACTCCTATTACAAGCGCCTTTACAGATATAAACACACTCTCAAGTCTGACCATCCCTGCAAACTGCTTATCTGTCATTCCAATGCTTCTTAGTGTTGCAAACTCGCGGCTTCTAAGCTCCATTCCGGTGCTTAAGGTATTGATGATATTTGTGATTCCTATTAAGGCAATGACCACAATAAGTCCGTATGCGAATACTCCAAGCAGTGTAAAGAGTGATTTTTCATCGCGCATCTGCTTATCCATATTGCTGACATAAAAACTAATCTGGGAATACTCAGGATTTTCTTCCGTCTCTTTTTCTAATGTATCCTGATATTCATCTGCATTTTCTGCCACCACATATGCCGAATATGTCGCATTCCCCGGTTTGAGCTCATTGTCGCTCTTGCCGTCAGCCCATAAGCTTTCAAAGCCTTTTTGGTTCATAAACAAATGAGTGGTATTGCTGCAGCCCTTATAACCTATTGGTGCCTTGTCTGTGACACCTGCAATAGTTACATCCACAGTCTTTCTGACTCCGTTATTTATTGTTTCCTCGTCAACGTATCCACTGTTATCCTCCGTGCTGCTTTCAGTATCACCTTCCACGGCATTGTCATCAGAAGAAGCATCTTCATACACATTGTAGCCGCACTCGATTGTATCTCCTGCTTTATATTTGTACAGCTCCATCTCTTTTTTGATGTATTTCGAGCTTTTCTCATTATACACATCAAATGTGCATTTATTTAAAAGAATTGCTCCTGTAGCTGCATTTTTTATGCCTGCGTCAGACGCATACTTATCATACGATTTGTCATTTAAAACCGTGATTAAAAACATTTGTGAGACATCCTCACTGTCATCATAAAGCTGCCTGCAATACTCTCCATATTCCTTTGTATACTCCGGCTTATCTACATCAAAATAATAGTCTGCTCCAACCAGATAATCCTTTGCTCCTTCAATGCCACTCAAAAGCTCAGAGACCTTTTCAATGTCAACGTCTTTTTTACATGACATATTTATTCCAATATTGTAATCTGCTGATGCATATGACATCCCAACCATGCTAAAAGCCATAGACATAAAGTATGATATCACAATAAAGGTTACTGAGCAGATGACAATAGACGTCACTGTAGTTCTGTACTTTTTTTTGTTTCTCTTTATATTCTTATATGAGATAACGCCTCCAATGCCCCAGATTCTGCCTATAATCGCCGGTGTCTTAAGCTTTGCTGACTTTATTTTAATCTCCTTTGTGTTTCTTATTGCTTCAAGCGGTGTAACCTTTGCGGCCCTTCTTGCACTACCTGTTGCAGAAAAATAAATGGTCGCTATACTCAGTATCACAGCAAGAATAAGTGCAGGCAGAGATGTGTGAAAGCTCAAATCAACGTTAAGCCAGCCTGCTGACAGCGCATTTACCACCTTAACAAGTATAAGTGATGCCAAAATACCACTCATGGTACCCACAGGAATACCAACCACTCCAAGCATTGCAGCCTCTGTCTTAACGCTGCTTTTTATCTGGCGCCTCGTAGCACCCACGCTTGCGAGCATGCCATACTGCCTGATTTTTTCAGTGATTGATATGTTGAAGCTGTTTTTAATACAGTACACTGATGTCAGTATGATTATCAATGCCACAACAGTGGCCACTGTAAACAGCGCTTTAAATGTGCCGTCAATCGGGAAAACACACTCATAGCTTATAAGGTAGCGATTTATATATATATCATATTTTGCATTTTCCATCTCTTTAAAATACCTGTCACTCTCCTCAGCAGACATTTCAACAGATGAATCATTTGCTTTCTCAAACAGCTTTTCATCCACGCCAATTATATCTGCAGTCACAGCATCCTTATTTCTTAAAGCCTTTTGAGTGTACCTGCTGCACACTGTGAGCGTAGTGTCAGCTTCGTTAACCTCACTCTTTGTGCCGTTATCAATTGCTGCCAGCTCATTAGAATATGTGACAAATGTATATCCGGCGGCACTATGGTCCTCCATTCCATAGCCCGGTCTTTCCATGATGCCTACCACCTTGTAGCGCTTTGTCACAGTATCGGTAAGTGTCTCTGCCTCATGCTCATATGCGCAGTTTTCCGATATGACACTTTCGGTGTTTGAATCATATCTCTTTCCGATATCAAGTGTTATCTCGTCTCCCACCTTTATGTCGATTCGTCCGTTTGTCCTTAAGTGCCTTGGAATGACTATCTCATCCTCATTTTTTGCCATGCGCCCCTCTATCAGGTTAAAGCAGCCTTTCTCAAAGCCAGCCTCATCTGTTGCCATGACATAAGCATACGGCTTATCCTCATTCTTGCAGCCGTTAAGCTTAGCAAAGCCCATCCCCATCGTCTCAAATGTACTTTCAATATTTCTGTTGTTTTTAAACTCTGAAAGCTCAGACATTTTCACACCCGAAAATTTCACATGAAAGTCGCCGTCTTTTTGCTTCTGGTATTCAATCATACTGTACTGAAAGCTTGACACAAGTGTGACAAGCGCTGACAAAAGCGCTGTTGCAAGAATTATTCCGACTATCGTGACAATAGTTCTTTTTCTGTTGAGCTTTAAGTTTTTTAATGTGAGTGTCTTCATCAAATTCATCTGATTTTACCATCCTCTATCATTATTGTGCGGTCAGCTGCCTTTGCAAGCTCCATATTGTGTGTAATCATAATGATTGTCTGGTTGAGCTCACGGTTTGAGGTCTTTAAGAGATGCATAATCTCGTTGCTTGCCTTGGTATCCAGGTTTCCGGTCGGCTCATCCGCGAGCACTATAGACGGTCTCGTAATCAGGGCTCTTCCTATAGATGTGCGCTGCTGCTGTCCTCCTGAGAGCTCATTTGGCAGATGAGTACGTCTCTCTGTAAGTCCAAGGCGCATAAGCATGTCATCCATCTGTGCTTTTTCCACCTTTCTTCCGTCAAGCTCCATCGGGATTGCCATGTTTTCCTCCACATTTAATATAGGTATCAGATTATAAAACTGATAAATGATACCCACCTGTCTTCTTCTGAATATGGCAAGCTCATCATCATTCATTGCAAAAATATCAGTGCCGTTTATATACACCTTTCCGCTTGTTGGTCTGTCAACACCTCCGAGCAGATGAAGCAGTGTGGATTTTCCGGAGCCGCTCGCCCCGACAATTGCCACAAACTCTCCCTTTTCCACGCTCAATGACACATCGTCCAAAGCCTTGACCTGATTTTCTCCGGCTCCGTATATTTTTGATAAGTGTTCTACTCTAAGCAGTTCCATTTAATTCTCCTTTTCTTCTCTATGCATTTTTGAGTGCTGTGCGGTCTGCCATCTAAAGTACAGCCGCCCCGCGATACAAGTGTATAATACATTATGTAAAGTTACAGGTAGGTTACTTTTAAAAAATATTACAGCATAATATAAAAACTCCGGTCAGAAACCAAAGCATTTCTGTGCCGGAGCTTATATGTTATATGTTTTATATCATATGTTTTATAATTATCTATGCTAATAATTATTTCTGCTTATATGAAGCCAGAAAGTCTGCAAGCTTGCCTGTGGCATCCTTTAGTATCTCTGTTCTAGGCAGATATACCACTCTGAAGTGATCCGGCTTATCCCAGTTGAAGCCGCCGCCGTGGATGATGAGTATCTTCTTCTCACGAAGCAGATCCAGTGCGAACTGCTCATCGTTTGTGATATTGAACCTTGCAGTATCAATCTTTGGGAATATGTAAAATGCTGCCTTTGGCTTTACTGCCGAAATTCCCGGTATATCGTTTAATGCCTTGTAGACATACTCTCTCTGCTCATAGATTCGTCCGCCCGGCACAATATACTCACCTACACTCTGATATCCGCCTAAAGCTGTCTGCACTATCGACTGCGCCGGAACATTCGAGCAAAGACGCATGTTTGAGAGCATGTTGAGCCCCTCGATGTAGTCCTTTCCGAGCGCCTTGTTGCCGCTTAAAATCATCCATCCGATACGATAGCCTGCTATCATATGTGACTTAGAAAGACCGCTGAAGGTCACACAGAAAAGGTCAGGTGCAAGCGATGCAATAGACACATGCTCATAGTCATCCATCACAAGCCTGTCATATATCTCGTCTGAAAAAATCATAAGCTCGTGCTCTCTTGCCACATCAACTATCTGCTGCAGCACCTCTCTTGGATAGAGCGCTCCTGTCGGATTATTCGGGTTTATTATTACGATAGCCTTTGTCTTGTCTGTAATCTTCTTTCTGATATCCTCTATGTCCGGATACCATTCTGACTGCTCATCACAGATATAGTGCACTGCCGTGCCTCCCGCAAGTGTAACGCAGGCTGTCCAAAGCGGATAGTCCGGTGCCGGCACCAGCACCTCATCACCATTGTCAAGAAGCGCTGACATGCTTAAGTTTATAAGCTCGCTGACTCCGTTTCCGGTGTAGATATCCTCAACCGTCACATTAGGAAGCTTTTTGAGCTGTGCATATTGCATGATTGCTTTTCTTGCAGAAAAAAGTCCCTTGGAGTTGGAATACCCCTCACAGTCCGTGAGCTGGCGTGACATATCATATATCACCTCATCAGGTGTCCTGAAGCCAAACGGCGCAGGATTTCCTATATTGAGCTTCAACACATTTGTGCCGTTTTCCTCCATACGGGCCGCCTCATCCACCACCGGTCCTCTTACATCATAAAGCACATTATCTAATTTTCTGGATTTTCCAAATTCTCTCATCCTGACAATCTCCTTTTATTTTCGTAACAATTCCTGTATCCGTAATCATATCCTGCTAGCCTAAAAGCTCAAAAACAGCCTCAGCGTCAAATACCACCTGCTTTACCTTATCAACCTCAATCTGATAAAGTGCATTTGCTGCCAGATGCTCTGCAGCCTGCTCGAGATCTCTTATACCCGATGTGTTCTCGTGAAGCTTAATCACTGCATCAAGTCCGTCCTCTGTGAGAACGCACTCCTCCTCCTTCATTCCCATCCGCTCAAATACCTTGCGCAGGGCAAATCTCTGGAAAATGACCTTCTTCTCTTCATCAGTATAGTCCGGAATGTCAATCACCGCAAAACGAGACATAAGCGGTGCTGAAATCTGTGATTTATCGTTGGCTGTGGCAATCGGATATACTCCGACTGTCGGCACCATACACTCCATATAGTTGTCTGTAAAGCCCAGATTGTCAAGCAGTGTCAAAAGCACATCTGCAGGATTTCCGTTGCCGTTTTTGCTCGAGGCCTTGTCAAGCTCATTGATGATAAATACAAGATTTGACTCTCCCGCCTGTGAAAATGCCTCCATAATGATTCCCGGCTTTGCGTTTGAATAGATTCTTGAGCTTCCTGTGAGCTGCTCTGCATCATTTATGGAGCTCATGTCGAGTGTGGTCCATGGAAGCTTCAGAATACGCGCAACCGCATATGCAATCTGTGATTTTCCCGTTCCTGCCGGTCCACAGAGCAGCAGTCCGTAGGCAGGAAGAGTATGCGTCCTGTTTATCTGGATAATGGTCTCAATGATTCTCTGCTTCACGCTCTCCATGCCATAAAGCTCCTCATCGAGTATGCGTCTTGCCTCCACAGGGTCAATTGCTTCAAAATAATTTCCCTTCCACTGGATATTCATCATGATGGAAAGTGCTCTCTGCGCATGACGTCTCTCCTCAGGTGATACCTCGCTTGAACGCGCAACTGCCAGGTTTCTTCTGGCCCAAAGCAGTATATTGTCAGGCAGTGTACGGCCTGCACAGGTCATGAAATCTGTGATGCTCTGTATACTGGTAAGCTTCATGCTGTCGCCCTCTTCCTCGTAATCATCAAGGTCCGGCTCATCCTCGAGCATAGTGCTCGCAAAAAGTCTCTCCATCATATACTGCAGGAATCCGTCCTCTGCAGACAGCTTTGTGCCTCTGCCGAGAGCCACCTCCCTCACCTTGTATACTGCGTATCCATCAGGTGTATTGGCTCCTGAAAGCTGCACCTTTATGTGATTTTCGCCAAGCCACTTAAAAAGGCTCACGAAGCGCGAATCAATGCGCAGGATATCAGCACTGGTCACGCCATCACCATCCTCAAATTCAAAGGATGTACGCTTTATCGGATTTGTAAACATACCAAGCGCATGATGCGCCCACTCCTTTTCCTTATTGTCTATCACAACAATCGGCTTATCAGCAGATGCCTTTGTCTCTGTCGAATGAAATGTCTCATATGTACACTCCGGATGCTCATTTGCTACCGGTGTATCGCTAAAATCAAATACTGGCATTTTTATTCCTCTCTTTTCGTAATTGTATTTTTCATCATACCCTGTCAAAGGCTATGTCCTGTACTACCTCGCCTGCGATAATAAGCCCTGCCACGGATGGCACAAATGCAAGGCTTCCCGGAATATCCCTGCGCTCCGTGCACTTGTGTTCGGCACCCGGTGGGCAGATGCAGTCGGTTCTGCAGCTTATGGACATATCCTCAATCGGTCTTGTCGGCTTCTCCTCAGAGTATACCACCTTAAGCTTTTTCACGCCACGTTTTTTAAGCTCACGGCGCATGACCTTGGCAAGAGGACACATGCTGGTCTTATATATATCAGCCACCTTAAATGCACTTGCATCCAGCTTATTTCCTGCCCCCATACTGCTCATGATAGGGATATTTTTCTCCTGTGCCTTCATAACAAGCGCTATCTTTGCTGTGACCGTATCGACCGCGTCAACTATATAATCATACTCATCAAATGGAAATTCATCAGCATTTTCCGGCAAAAAGAAGCACCTGTGCGTCACGACACTCACATCCGGATTAATATCATGAATCCTCTCCTCCATCACATCTGTCTTGTATTTTCCTATGGTCTTTCGGGTTGCGATAATCTGTCTGTTCAGGTTTGTAAGACACACCTTATCATCATCGATAAGGTCAATCGCTCCTACACCGCTTCTGACTAACGCCTCGCAGACATATCCGCCCACTCCTCCTATTCCAAATACTGCGACTCTTGCGTCCTTGAGCCTATCCATCGCCTCTTTTCCCAGCAAAAGCTGTGTTCTTGAAAACTGATTTAACATTTATTTCTCCTTTTCGTCTCTGACCACACCGACACCGGCAGAAATCAGGAGTCTTACTGTATCCTTAAGCATGCTCCAGTCAGCCTTTGACAGATCATCGGCAGCCTTTATCATCTCAATGAGCTGCTTAAATGACATCTGGTCAAGGTTCTCAAAATTGGAGTCCGATGCTATTGAAAAAAGCACATTTACAAACTGCTTTCGCTGCGCCTCATCCATGCTGCCTATCCAGTTTCTGAGTGTCTTGTCAAGGCGCACACTGTTTTTGTCCAGCCCATCTGCCTTTATGATACTTCCGCCCATTATCTCCCATGAAAAAGCATCATGCTGCAGCGGCCCCGAATTACGGCTTCTTACCACCTCATAATCGTCCACATGCTCAAGCAATAAGCCAACAATAGACGACTGCGGCAGAAAGGTTTCTATTCTGTCAAAAATTCTTTTGTAGCCTGCCGTATATATCATCTTGTGATTGAAGCCCGGTCCGTCAAAATTAAACACCTTAATAATGACATCCTGCACCTCTTTATCCACATGCATGGCGGCAAACACTGCCAGATTTCCACCCTTTGAGTGCCCGCCTATCCACAACTTTCCTGTATTGATGCTTTTATTGTTGATATTTTCATCATCTAAAGCTTTATCATTTATGGCTTTTTCATTTATGCCCCTATCATCATTGCATATATATGCTGCCACCTGCTTTAAATATTTTTTCGCCTTGTTCTGTCCCGGTGTCTCATCGAGATAGCTTAGATTAAAGTTTTCCTTCCAGCCGACCACGGAATGGTCTGTACCACTGTAGGAAATGAAATATGTGCCGTCAGGCAGTTCTATCGTAACCGCAGAAAACTGCGACTCCTCTTTTTCACTAATATCGTATATATAATATCTCAAAATGCAGTCAGCATAGCGCCTTGAGTGCGCCAGCTTTTGAAGCAGCCTCGCGGAGTGGCGGAAAAGATTAGGCATCTGCTCAATCTCATCATCACTGTGATCCGCACAGTAAAGACTTGAAAGCTGTTTTATCGTAAGGTATGACTTCTTTGCATCCGGCATATATGGCTTCATCTGCACATAAATAAGCTGTGAAAAAATCAGTCCGTCCACCTCATTTACATGCACCTCATCAAAGCCTATATCTCCACGCCAGTCAATATAATCCATGATATCTGCCATACAATGCCCTCCTGAAATATATCTGTCTTATTCATCATAGTGATCTAGGAAGCTGTGCTTTATGCCATCCTTTTTATATGCTACAACCGTAGCCAGATTTACATTCTCCACGCTCTTAAATATATTTGCCTCGACAAAAGGATTCACCTTTTTAAGATTAGCGATGAGCTGCTTTATCTCAACACGCTTTGAGCGGTTTTCCTCATTATTGCAGGTGGTACAGGTATCTGTAAACTTGCAGGCACACTGTATGAAATGCAGACCGTTGTAATCACGCCATGCCTTGATATCGTCCTCCCTGACCAGGTAAAGAGGCCTGATAAGCTCCATGCCCTCAAAGTTTGTGCTGTGAAGCTTAGGCATCATGGTCTGTACCTGTGCACCGTAGAGCATACCCATGAGTATCGTCTCAATAACATCATCATAGTGATGTCCGAGCGCAATTTTGTTGCAGCCCAGCTCCTTTGCAAATGCATACAGATGTCCTCTTCTCATCCTCGCACATAAATAGCATGGCGATTTTTCGATATCATATACAGCATCAAATATATCTGACTCAAAAATAGTGGCAGGGATGCCAAGGTTCCTGCAGTTTTCCTCTATGACATGCCTGTTTGCCTCATTGTAGCCCGGGTCCATGACGAGAAACTTCACATCAAAATCAAACTTGTTGTGATGCTTAAGCTCCTGAAACAGCTTTGCCATAAGCATGGAATCCTTACCGCCCGAGATACACACTGCAATCTTATCCCCCGGCTTTACAAGCTCATAGGTGTTTATCGCCTTTGTAAACTTGCGCCAGATGGATTTCTTAAATTTCTTTCTGATGCTTTGCTCCACATCTGCCTTTATATCGCGCTCTGCCACCTCATCCTCTTTCATGGCATCAAGCAGCCAGCTTATATAGCCTCCCTTTAAGCTTGCCGCATCAAAACCTTTTTCTGTGAGATACTCTGCCACATCCACACTCGTCTTACCACGGCTGCAGACTATGACAAGCTTCTTATCATGTGGCACCCTCTCATCTGACTCTATTTCCTCTGCCTGAATATTGAGTGCTCCCTTTATGGCACCGTGCGCCACCTCTTCCTCACTTCTTATATCTATTATCTGATAGCTGTTACTATCCAGCTTTTTAACTTCTTCTATACTAAGCTGCATTTTATTTCTCCTATACTATTTCCGCAATGACTTTATTTCCTGAAATATCCTGTACTCATAATATGCCGTCACCACAAGGATGAGCCCTATCATAATGAGGCTGTATACATCGCGGATTGCTATTCCAAACGCATCACACACGCATGGCACCAGAAGCCCCGCAGTAAAAACAAGCTTTACAAACGTCAAAAGCCTGAGTGAATACTTTCTGATATTGCCCACACACAGCTCCGCTGCTATGTGATTGAGCTTTTCCGGATAATGCTGCAGCCATGTGATTGCAATGTATACAAGCAAAAGCACAAGTATATTGGCCACAAACTTAAATACCTGTATGTGATAGCACACTCCATAATAAATCTGTAAGCCTATATACGCAAGAGCTAAAATAGCATCTATTGCCTCAAGCACCGCCGAAGCAAAGGTCATATCTCTTTTTCTCATATAAATCTACTACCTTTCATTAACACCTTAAACACGTAAAAATAAGGTAAAACGATATTGTTTCTCTTTAAACTATCTAATTTTATCATATTATGGACTATCTTTCTAGAAAAATTGTGATATAATAATCAGGTTAAAGGAATTTTATTTAAAAATTAATAATACAACGAGGTTTAATCGAAAATGAGCAAATTAACAATACCAAAGAACTATTCTTCGGCACTGAATCTTCACGATACACAGCTTGCCATCAAAACTGTTAAGGATTTCTTCCAGGGCATGCTCGCACAGCGTCTTTCCCTGACACGTGTTTCAGCACCGCTTTTCGTTGATCCTACCACAGGCTTAAACGATAACTTAAACGGATATGAAAGACCTGTTACCTTCGGCATCCTTGAGCAGGGTGACAAGGAGGCTGAAGTCGTTCACTCTCTTGCCAAGTGGAAGAGATATGCATTAAAGAAATACGGATTTTCTCTCGGCGAGGGCATCTACACAGATATGAATGCCATAAGACGTGATGAGGAGACTGACAATATCCACTCTATATTTGTTGACCAGTGGGACTGGGAAAAGATCATCCGCAAGGAGGACAGAAACTTAGACTTCCTTAAGGAAACAGTAAAGACAGTATACAAATGCCTGCGCAAGACCGAGCAGTACATGGCTATACAGTACGACTACATAGATTTGATTCTGCCAAAGGATATCACCTTTATCACCACATCAGAGCTTGAGGAAATGTTCCCGGACAATACTCCAAAGGAGCGCGAGTATTATTTTGCAAAGGCAAAGGGTGCCATCTGTGTAATGCAGATTGGTGACAAGCTTGCAAACGGAGAGCCTCACGACGGACGTGCCCCTGACTATGACGACTGGGCTTTAAACGCTGATATCATCGTATACTATCCTGTTCTTGATATCGCACTTGAGCTTTCATCAATGGGTATACGTGTAGATGAAAAAGCTCTAAAGGAGCAGCTTGACAAGGCCGGATGTCCTGAGCGTGCTAAGCTTCCATTCCAGAAGGCTATCCTCAACAAGGAGCTTCCGTACACTATCGGAGGCGGAATCGGACAGTCACGAATCTGTATGTTCTTCCTCAGAAAGGCTCATATCGGTGAGGTACAGAGCTCACTGTGGCCTGAGGAGACAATTAAGGCATGTGAGGAGCATGGTATTCAATTGCTATAATCTGCATACCATACTTTATTATTTATTATTAGTCCGTATAGATTTAGTACACTACACTAATTAATTATTCCTGAATGTAACTAAAAACCTGCTGTGTCCATCATACATGACACAGCAGGTTTTATTATCGTAACTGTTCAGTACCTTCACAGTTGCGAGCCGCAAGCGCATTAGAATCAGCTGTGCTGATGGGCGCTTGCTCCTACATAATATACGTTTTCTTACGAAATATGCGGTACCGCATATTTCTGTATTGAATAGTTACTTACTATACAAACATCCTCCAGGCGGCTCTGATCTGCGAATGCAGCCTCTCAAACTGCCAGTGGGTATTGCTCTTTATGATACTGTTTGGATCATTTATAGTAAAGCCCTCATCATCATAGCCTGTGATCACCATAAAATGTCCCTTTTCTGTGAAATCTCCCGGACCGACATTTACGACTATCAGATTGCCCTCATCAAGCCTTTCTTTAAATGTATCCTCATCCACCTTTATAGTCTTTGCATTTACCCCGTAGTGCCTGCAGCCCTTGCTCATAAGATCCCATGCACTTCCGGAGCCATCCACACTGTAGCCGGCCTCCTTTGCATACTCTGCCACCGCAAGAGGAGATGCCTGTGCATCATGTGTCAGATATAATACAACCATCGAAAGTGCAGTCGGACCGCAGCCACTAGCCGCAAAATAATTGCCACTGTACTTTTCATAGCCCCATCTCTTATCCCACTGCTGCAAAAGAGGTACTGTATCCTGCGAGGCCTCTGCAGTCAGATCAATATCATGCTCTTTCGAATGCTCCTTAGGATACTCATATATGAAGTCAATTGCCTCATCATTTTTCTTTGCAAGCTCCTTTAGCTGCCCAGGATACTTTGCACTGTGAAGTATCTCATCAAGCTTCGTTTCCTTGTCAGTCTCGCTGCTTTGCTCCGCAGCGTTTACATCAGCCTCTGAGCTGTTTTGATTTTTTTCTGAATCCATTTTAGATGCGGTAAGTGAATTATTATTCTTCTGCACATCAACATTCCCCGATTGCGTCTTATTATCAGCGCTTACCACAGCATCAGCTACAGGAACCAAAAGCTGCATGCCGCACGCCAGAAATGTTGTTATGATTATCGCTGCGCAAAGGACTATTGCGCCTATCTTCATGCGCCTGTTGCGACGCCTTGCATGTTTTATGCTTCCCTGCCTTCTATGAGTTTTCTTATGTGTCTTTCCCATTGTTTTCCTCTTACTATCCCAGCTTATCAACCTCATCCATCCAGATACGTCCGCACGCATCAGAAGGCATCCTTAGGTCTCCTCTCGGTGAGACCGCCACTGTTCCTACCTTTGGTCCATCCGGCAGACATGAGCGCTTGAACTGCTGTGCGAAAAATCTGCGATAGAAGTTCTTAAGCCATTTGAGAATAAACTCATCATCATATTTTCCTTCAAATGCTATCCCTGCAAGGCGGTAAACCTTGGCAGGAGCATAGCCGCAGCGCAGCATATTGTAAAGGAAGAAGTCATGCAGCTCATAAGGGCCCACAAGATCCTCTGTCTTCTGTGAAATCTTACCGTTTTCAGGTGGTAAAAGCTCAGGAGAAACAGGTGTATCAAGCACATCAAGAAGTGTACTTTCCAGCAAATCGCTGCCGCAGGTATCTGCATAGTATTTTACCAGATGGCGCACCAGAGTCTTTGGAACCGATGCATTTACAGCATACATGGACATATGGTCTCCGTTGTAGGTGGCCCAGCCGAGTGCCAGCTCTGACAAATCTCCTGTACCTATAACCATTCCGTTTTCCTTGTTGGCGATATCCATAAGTATCTGTGTGCGCTCGCGTGCCTGTCCATTCTCGTATGTGACATCATGCACAGACGGATCCTGTCCGATATCCCTGAAATGTATATTTACGGCATCCTTTATATCCACCTCGATAAATGTAGCTCCAAGGCATTTAATGAGATTTACCGCATTGTCATATGTGCGGTCTGTTGTTCCAAAGCCCGGCATAGTAACTGCCGCTATATCCTTGTGATCCTTTCCCAAAAGGTCAAATGCTCTTACCGTGACAAGCAGTGCCAGTGTGGAGTCGAGTCCTCCTGAAATACCGATAACCGCGGTCTTGCAGTTGGTATGCTCTAATCTCTTTTTAAGCCCCATAGCCTGAATCATAAGAATCTCATCACAGCGTCTGTCCCTGTCTGTCTTGTCTGCAGGAACAAAAGGAGCCGGGTTTACATAGCGGCTAAGAATGGTATCCTTTACCTCAAGATCAAACTCAGCCCATCTGTGATCATCCTCGACAACAAATGTTGTCATCCTGCGCCTCTCAGTCTCTATTCTTTCTACATCAAACTCGCTGTATATAGTCTCATTTGTAAAGCGCTTTGACTCGGCAAGCACATTTCCGTTTTCACAGATGAGATTGTGTCCTGAGTAGACCACATCCTGTGTGGACTCACCGTCTCCCGCTGACGCATAAATATATCCACAGATTAATCTGGCAGACTGTCCGCTCACAAGCTCTCTCCTGTATATTGCCTTGCCTGTCACCTCATCTGATGCAGACAGATTTACAATCACAGTGGCACCCGACATCGCGTGTCTGATGCTCGGCGGGTTCGGAGTCCAGAGATCCTCACAAAGTTCCACCGCTATCTTAAGCTTTGGCAGCTGCTTGCAGCTAAAAATAAAATCAGTATCTACAGACACCTGCTGTCCATTTTTCAGTGTGACATATGTGCTTAAGTTTTCTCCCGATGCAAAATGCCTTGCCTCATAAAACTCATTATAGTTTGGCAGAAATGTCTTTGGCACCATGGCAAGCACCTCTCCGCGCGATACAACTGCCGCCATATTATAGAGCATGCCGTTTATCTCATATGGAAGCCCTATGAAAAATATGCCGTCAAGGCTCCTGCTGTAATCAGCTATTCCTATAAGCTCATCCTCTGCTGCAGCTATGAGCTTATCCTGCCAGAAAAGATCCTGACAGGTGTATCCGGTAATGCAAAGCTCCGGGAAAACAACCACCTTTGCCCCGTTGTCAGTGCACTCCTTCATAAGAGCTTTAATAAGCTGTCCGTTGTATACAGTATCAGCTACCTTTACCTTTGGTGTCGCTGCAGCGACCTTTATATATCCGTCCTTCAATTAGCGCATCTCCTTCAACTCATCCACCGTAAACTCATATGCCTTATTACAGAACTGGCACTTTACCTCAATGCTCTCACCATCTGCGATAATGGAATCAAGATCCTTTTTGCTCAGTGTGGAAAGTGCTCTGCTAACACGCTCCTTTGAACAGTCACAGTGGAAGCGTGTCTCAGTCGTATCTGTGATTTCAAGCCCGAAATCCCCTAAAATCTCCTCAAGTATCTGCTCCGGAGTCAGCCCCCTGTCAAGCATCTGTGTCACAGAATCAATCTCTGTGATTTTCTTTTCAAGCCTGTCCACAACCTCATCCGGTGTAAACGGCATAAGCTGGATGATAAATCCGCCTGCCTGCTTTACGCTCTGGTCCTTATCCACCAGCACACCAAGACCAACCGCCGATGGAATCTGCTCAGATGTGGCAAAATAATAAGTCAGATCCTCAGCTATCTCACCTGTTTTAAGCTCACACTGACCTGAATACGGCTCCTTTAAGCCCATATCCTTTATGACTGTGAGTATACCAAGATCAAGCGCTCCACCCACATCAAGCTTGCCTGCCGCATTGAGTGGCAGCTCAACCTGTGGATTCATGGCAAAGCCCTTTACATTGCCGTGCGAATCTGCTGTGACGGTAAGCCCCTTTGCAGGTCCGCTGCACTGTATCTGAAGAGTTATGATATCCTTATCGCCCTTCATCATAGCTCCCATCATGGCTCCCGCAGAAAGAAGCCTGCCCAGTGCCGCCGTCATGACGGGTGTTGTCATGTGATCCTTTCTGGCAGTCTCTACCATCTCCCTTGATGTTACAGCAAATGCTCTGATATTGGCATCCGCCGCTGTTGCTCTTACTATATAATCTGACATAATTTACCTCTCATTATCTAATTCTATGCTTTATGTGCAATTACAGTGACCTTCTCACTGTCACACTTCACCTGATCGTCTGTGTACGCATCATACACCGCATCAAACACAAGTCCCGACTGCTCAAGAAGCTCCTTAAGCTCTGAAATCTCATAGCATCTCTGGAAATGAGTTTCCTCAAACTTCTTGTAGATGTCATCCTCATCCTCTGACTGCTCCTTTATAAAAAGTGTCAGGTCATACTCGTTTATTTTCTCATCGGCATCATAATAATTGTCCCATATAAAGCTGCCCTCATCACGGTTTTCAGCTATGGTATTATCAGCCATGAGCACCTCATATTTGTATGGAGTATTGATATCAAATATAAAAATGCCACCCTCTTTGAGACTTTCGCTCACGCAGAAAAAAACTGCCTGCAGATCCTCAGGCTCAAGAATATAATTGATGCTGTCACATGCGCTTACGACGGCACTCACCTTTTCTCCCGGTTCAAACTCTCTCATATCCTGCATCAGGTAAAGGATTCTGTCATCCTCTCTCTCAAGCGCCATATCAAGCATGTCAAAAGAATTGTCAATGCCTATCATATCATAGCCTGCATCTGCAAGAAGCGTGGTAAGCTTTCCCGTACCACAGCCTAAGTCCACGACATATCCACTGTCTATGCCATTTGCACGCAGTTTTTCGACAATATATCTGCCCCACTTCTCATATGGCACATTGTCCATGAACATGTCATACACCCGGGCAAAACTCGTGTATGCTTCCATAATTACCTCATTTCGTGTTTCTATTTACCGTAACTATATAATAACAATTAAATGTCTCAAAATCAAGGTTGATATAAGGCACAAAAACCATTATACTAAGCATATGATTGATAATTACGAACACTACATAACAAAAAACATCAAAGCATTTTACAAAAGGCGTCTTTTCTCTCCGATTGTATACATCATTCTGCTTACCGTGCTATGGTTTGCATTTTCACTCGGAGATATTTTATCGCCCATACACATTGACGATTCTGTCAGCTTTGAAGCTGCATACAAGGATTCGGACAGATATGTAAAAACCACCCTTAAAAAGCTTTACTTTACCGGCTACACCAT
>OGNN01000518.1_pt1 | contig 24491 bp, 19 predicted proteins | sample 1573461 | NCBI WGS metagenome assembly OGNN01 (sample SAMEA2581998, study PRJEB24529) | metagenome | biome: Human gut stool | place: China | collected 2011
GAAGTAGAAAATTATGGCCGGTATATTGCAAAAATCCCTGAATATCTGATTGATGAAGAGAAGGTGAAACAGAGCAATCTGATTTTGGTCACTGCCATTACTGCAACGAAAGCAGGGATTGGTAAAACGACTGTATCCATAGGTCTTGCATTAGGATTAAACAAGATAGGTAAAAAGGCAATTGTTGCTTTGCGTGAACCTTCCCTGGGACCGTGTTTCGGTATGAAAGGAGGGGCAGCAGGAGGAGGTTATGCCCAGGTACTTCCGATGGAAAAGATTAATTTGCATTTTACCGGTGATTTTCATGCCATCACCTCTGCCAACAACCTGTTGGCTGCGTTGCTGGACAATCATATCCAGCAGGGCAATGATCTGGGCATCGATACCCGGCAGATCGTGTGGAAGCGCTGTGAGGACATGAATGACAGAGTCCTTCGTAATATTGTGGTAGGACTTGGCAACAAGACAGACGGCTTTGTCAGAGAGGATCATTTTGTCATTACCGTAGCCAGTGAGATCATGGCGATCCTGTGTCTGGCAGACGATATGAAGGATCTGAAGGAGCGCCTGTCCAGAATCGTTGTGGCTTACAACTATCAGGGTGAGCCGGTGACCGCCGGTCAGCTGAAAGCAGTCGGTGCCATGGCAGCACTGTTAAAGGATGCCATCAAGCCCAATCTGATCCAGACCTTAGAGCATACTCCCGCATTGGTACACGGAGGTCCGTTTGCCAACATCGCTCACGGATGTAACTCCGTCAGAGCTACCAAGGCAGCCATGAAGATGGCAGACTATTGCATCACGGAAGCCGGCTTCGGTGCGGATCTGGGAGCAGAGAAATTTTTCGATATCAAATGTCGTAAGGCAGGACTTACTCCTGATGCAGTGGTACTGGTAGCAACCATCCGTGCACTGAAATACAACGGTGGCGTTGCAAAGGCGGATCTGGGAGCAGAGAATCTGGAAGCGTTGAAAAAAGGTATTGTGAATCTGGAGAAACATATTGAGAATCTTCAGAAATATGGTGTGCCTGTAGTGGTTACCCTGAACTCTTTTATCACCGACAGTGAGGCGGAGACCGCTTATGTCAGAGAATTCTGTGAGACAAGAGGCTGTGAGTTCGCACTCTCCGAAGTGTGGGAGAAAGGCGGAGAGGGTGGAATCGCTCTGGCTGAGAAAGTATTAAAAGCAATCGACGAAAAAGAGAACCACTTCCATGTTTTATATGAAAATGAACTGTCTCTTCAGGATAAGATCAAAAAGATCGCGCAGGAGATCTACGGAGCGTCTGATGTAGTGTTTGCTCCGGCGGCAGCAAAACAGTTAAAGAGACTGACGGAACTTGGCTTTGGTGATCTGCCGGTATGTATGGCAAAGAACCAGTATTCTCTGTCAGATGATCCTACGTTACTGGGAAGACCTTCCGGTTTTGAATTGAATGTAAGAGAGGTCTATGTGTCTGCCGGTGCCGGTTTTGTTGTAGTGCTCACCGGTGCGGTCATGACCATGCCAGGCCTGCCCAAGGCTCCAGCTGCTTACAATATCGATGTGGATGACAGCGGCAGGATCGTAGGCTTGTTCTAGTAAGGAGGAAAGTGTCTCATGGCACAGTTAATAGATGGAAAAGTTATTTCCGCACAGATTAAAGATGAAGTCAAAGAAAAAATCGCAGGGTTAAAAGAGCAGGGCTGCGAAGTAACGCTGGTGGTGATCCAGGTAGGTGCGGATCCCGCATCTTCCGTATATGTCCGCAACAAGAAAAAGGCCTGCGAATATGTAGGTATCCGGTCTCTGGCATATGAACTTCCAGAGGAGACAACAGAGGAAAAATTACTGGAGCTGATCCGGGAATTAAATGACAGAACCGATGTCAACGGCATTCTGGTGCAGCTGCCGTTACCGAAACATATTGACGAAGAAAAGGTACTGGATTCCATTTCTCCTTTAAAGGATGTAGACGGATTTCATCCCCAGAATGTCGGTGCACTCTGCATCGGCAAGCCGGGCTTTGTGTCCTGTACTCCTGCAGGAGTCATACAGCTGCTGAAGCGTTCCGGTATTGAGATCGCCGGAAAAGAGTGTGTGGTGGTAGGCAGAAGTAATATCGTCGGCAAGCCCATGGCATTGTTGCTGCTTCGGGAGAACGGTACGGTGACGGTGGCTCACAGCCGTACCAAAGATCTGAAAGAAGTAACCAAAAGAGCGGATATTCTGGTGGTGGCTGTCGGCAAGCCGAAGATGATCACGGCAGAATATGTAAAAGAGGGTGCGGTTGTCATTGACGTGGGAATTCACCGCAACGAAGAAAACAAGTTGTGCGGTGATGTGGACTTTGACAGTGTGGAGCCTGTATGCAGCGCCATTACTCCGGTTCCCGGCGGCGTAGGTCCTATGACCATAGCTATGCTGATGAATAACTGCCTGGAATCGGTATCCTTGCAGGCAGTAAGAGGATAATTATATGAAGTGTCCGAATTGCGGGGCGGAAATGAAAGAAGGTACGCTTTACTGCGAGCACTGTGGGGAGGATATCCATATTGTTCCCGATTTTGAACCGGAAATTGAATACAATATGGAGCAGACTCTGCATGATATTGCCAGGGAAATGACACCGGAAGAAGATGCCACGGACGATCAGGATGCACAGCAGAGCAGCCATCACGCTGGTGACAGAACCCTGCAGCCCGTTGTGGGAAAGTTTTTTGTTTTTCATCTGTTACTTGCTCTCCTTTCCCTGCTTGCGCGCGCCTGCCATATACAGGCCCAGTTCCTGCACGGTGGTGGTCTTGGGATCAAATTCGCCCACGACCTCGCCCTCGTACATGACAAGGATACGGTCGGACAGGTTCATGACCTCGTCCAGTTCCAGACTGACCAGAAGCACGGCCTTGCCCTTATCGCGCTGGGCCACGATCTGGCGGTGGATGTATTCGATGGCGCCGACATCCAGGCCACGGGTGGGCTGCACGGCCACCAGCAGCTTGGGGTCTTTGTCGATCTCGCGGGCGATGATGGCCTTCTGCTGGTTGCCGCCGGACATACTGCGCACGATGGTGGCACTTCCCTGACCGCTGCGCACGTCGTACTGCTCGATCAGCCGGTCGGAGTACTCGCGCACCTTATCGGCACGGATAAAGCCGCCCTTCTGGAACTCCGGCTGCCAGTAGCGCTGCAGCACGATGTTGTTTTCCAGACTGTAATCCAGCACCAGACCATGCTTGTGGCGGTCTTCGGGGATGTGGCTCATGCCGTCCTTCGAGCGCTCGCGGATAGAGGCATTGGTGATGTCCTTGCCGTCCAGCGTGACCTTGCCGGAGTTGAACTTTTCCAGACCGGTCAGGCCGTAGACGAACTCGGTCTGGCCGTTGCCCTCGATGCCTGCCAGACAGACGATCTCACCGGCATGCACCTGGAAGGAGACGTTCTTGACGGAATCCTTCTTGTGCTGGGCGTTGTGCATGGTAACGTTCTCCACGTCCAGCACGACCTTGCCGGGGGCTGCGGGCTTTTTTTCGACCTGAAGCTGGACATCGCGGCCGACCATCATGCGGGAAAGCTCTTCCTTGGTGGTGTCCTTGATGTCCACGGTGCCCATATACTTGCCCTTGCGCAGAACGCTGCAGCGGTCTGCAACGGCCATGATCTCGTTCAGCTTGTGGGTGATGAAGAGGATGGACTTGCCCTCTTTCTTGAACCCGCGCATGATCTCCATCAGCTCGTCGATCTCCTGCGGGGTCAGAACTGCGGTGGGCTCATCGAAGATCAGGATCTCGTTGTCGCGGTAGAGCATCTTCAGGATCTCCACGCGCTGCTGCATACCGACCGAGATGTCGCTGATGAGGGCGTCCGGGTCCACGCGCAGGCCGTACTTCTCGCTCAGGGCCATGACCTTCCTGCGGGCCTCCGCCTTCTGCAAAAAGCCCAGCTTGTTGGGCTCCACCCCCAGGATGATGTTGTCCAGAACGCTGAAGCACTCCACCAGCTTGAAGTGCTGGTGCACCATGCCGATGCCCAGTGCATTGGCATCGTTGGGGTTGCGGATGGCGACCTCCTTGCCATTTTTGAGGATCTTACCCTGTTCCGGCTGGTACAGGCCAAACAGAACGCTCATCAGCGTACTCTTGCCCGCGCCGTTCTCGCCCAACAGAGCGTGTACCTCGCCTTTGCGCAGTTGCAGGGTGATGTCGTCGTTTGCCTTGATACCGGGGAATTCCTTGGTAATGTGGAGCATCTCGATCACAAAATCCTCTGCCAATCTGCTCACTCTCCTTTCGTGCCGGTTCGACACCTATACTATTCTGTCTCTCATTATACCGTATTTTTGCCGGTTTGCACACTTCTTTTTGAATTTTTAAGGATTTGTCCTGTCAAAAGTATGACTTTTGTGCAATCTGACCAGTTTTCTGCGAGACGTTTTTTCTCCAGAAATTGCAAAAAGAGGCTGCTGCACCCACTCCCTCCGTCACAGCTCCGCCGCGTCTGCTCCCTCTGGGAGGGAGCCTGAACGTGACGGCCCGCAATCAAAACCTCCCTCATTGAGGGAGGTGGCATTGCACAAGCAATGCCGGAAAGAGTGATGCAGCAGCCTCGCAGACTACAGAAAAATTACTGGATGTAGGTGACGGTGGTGAACTCGCTGACGGTGGGCTTGGTTGCGTCGTCGGAGCTGTTGTCCACGGTGATCTCGCCGGAAGCGATCTTGGTCTTCAGGGTCTCGTACTCGTCCTTGGTGAAGGTCTTGAAGTTCCAGCTGTCATCAGCAGTGGGCAGACCGACATAGTCGCCGTCCTCCAGACCGAAGTTGCCGTTGGTGGCAGCGATCTCGCTCCACTCGCCGCCCTCGATGTCGGTCAGAGCAGTCTCGACCGCAGCGGACAGGCCCTTCATGGCGGAGGTGATGAACGGGTTGTAGGCATAGGTGCCATCTGCCACGCCGTTTGCGCCGATGTAGTTCTGGTCAACGTCAACGCCGATGACATAGCCGTTGTTCTTCAGAGCAGCCTCAACAGCGGAGGTGTAGATGCCGCCGCCGCAGGCGAAGACGACCTGAGTGCCGTTGGAGTACCAGCCCTCCATACGGGAGGTGATGTTGGCATCGCCGTAGAACTGGCCGCCGTAGAAGTAGTTGATCTCGACGTTCTGGCCCAGCTCCTGTGCGGCAGCGTCAGCGCCCTGCACGAAGCCATAGCCGTAACGGATGACAGCGGGAACTGCCATGCCGCCCAGGAAGCCCAGCTTGTTCTTGCCGTCCTTGGTGATGGCATAGCCTGCCAGATAGCCTGCCTGCTCCTCCTTGAAGGTGATGCAGTAGCAGTTTGCGGGGATGGCATCGGTGCCGATGTCGCCCTGGGTGACATCAATAGCGATGAACTTGACATCGGGATACTGCTCAGCAGCCCATGCCAGAGAAGCACCGTACAGATAGCCGACGCAGACGATGACCTCAGCGCCGTCGTTGACAGCCTGGCGGATCATGGTCTCGCGGTCCTCATCGGAAGCGTCTGCTTCGGGGATGTAGTACTGGCAGTCATCGCCCATGTAACCGGAAACAGCGGTCCAGCAAGCCTGGTTGAAGCTCTCGTCATCGATCGTGCCGGTATCGCAGGTCAGAGCGACCTTCGTGATCTTGCCAGCAGCCTCAGAGCCAGCAGATGCTGCAGAAGAAGCAGCAGCGGAAGAAGCGGTGCTGGTGGAAGAGGAAGAACCACCACAGGCAGTCAAAGCGGCAGCAGCGGCAGCGGCGCCAGCCACAGCCAGGAAGTTACGACGAGAAATCATCATAGTGAAAACTCTCCTTTTATGTGATTTGAAAACTTGCGTTTTACATTCCAAATGTGCACACCTGCACATTTACTGAACCAAGTATAGCCGGGATCTGTGACGAAAGCAAGGAATTTCCGATTACAAAATATTTACAGATTTTTTGTAAAATTCGCGTAAAAGTCTTACTTTTTGTCCAATTTTGCGCTTTTCTGCCCGGTCTGCGGCCTCATTCCTCCACCGCTTTGTTGCCCGCCACGTTGGACGGCCCGAAGCCGAAGGGCAGCAACTCGTCCATGCTGCGCTCGATGAAATCATCCGGCGTCCTTGCCATGATGACGTTCAGCTCCGGCCCGCCGAACTCGAACAGCGCCTGACGGCAGACCCCGCAGGGCGACGTGATCTGTTTGTTCACCTCGCCCCGGCGGGCCCCCACGACGGCAATGTCGGTGAACCTGGTCACGCCCTCACTCACCGCCTTGAACAGCGCCGTGCGCTCGGCGCAGCTGGTCGGGGTAAAGGCAGCGTTCTCCACATTACAGCCGGTGAAGACGCGGCCGTCCTCCGCCCGCAGCGCCGCGCCGACCAGAAAGTCCGAATAGGGCGCATAGGCTCCCTCGCGGGCCTTCAGTGCCATCCGGATCAGCTCCTTCTTTTCTTCCAGCGTCAGATTCGTCATGGTGTAGTCCTCCTTCTTATTTCAGCGGATAAACAAACATTTCTGCATCCTTCTGCACAAATCCTATTGAGCGGAACACCGCCTGAGACTGTGCATTGAACGAATAAATCTCCGCAAAACACTCCAGGCAGTCCCTTTCCCGTGCCAGCTCCAAGATCTTTCCTACCACGGCCCGCCCGATGTGCCGGTTTTGGTATTCTTTGCAGATCACAATGGCAATTTCTCCGCTGGTCTGTAAACAAGCATCGCCGCAGAGGATTCCTTCATACTCGATGTAAAACAGATCGCCATGGGCGTTCAGATACTCATACATGTTTTTCAAAATGGACAAATCATAAATGCGGTTTTGATTGTCCACCTGGTGACATAGCTCTGCATCCTGATACCACGGAAGCGTAGTCTCGTAGGCTGGGTAATAGGGAACGAGGCGGAGCGATGGGGTGATGGGAATAATTTCCCTTCCCTGCTTTTCCATTGTCCTTCCTCCTTTTTCATATCAATTAAAGTATACCCCATTCCTTCTTTTCCCGCAAGCGTTCCGATTTTTCACATTTTCTGTAATGAAATTTCTTGCACTCTTCATTACAAGTGCTTATAATAGGTTTAAGAAGGAGGCTGAGATATATGGCAAACGCAGTCAACGTGAATTTTCGAATGGACCCGGATCTGAAGCGCAGTATGGAAGAGGTCTGCGCCGAGATGGGCCTTTCCATGACGACCGCTTTCACGATTTTTGCAAAGAAAGTCTCGCGCGAACACCGCATTCCGTTTGAGGTCTCTGCTGACCCGTTCTACGCAGAGAGCAACATCAATCACCTGCGTCAGATCGTGCACGATATTGATACCGGAAAAGCCAAGCTGACCGAACATGACCTGATCGAGGTAGATTAAATGAGACTGCTTTGGGAAGAGGAAGCCTGGGAGGATTACTGTCTTTGGCAGACGCGGGACAAAAAGCTGCTGAAACGGATCAACACTCTATTGAAGGACATCCAGCGGAACACCTATGAGGGCATCGGAAAACCCGAACCGTTGAAGGGCGATCTGAGCGGCTGGTGGAGCCGCCGAATCGACGACACGCACCGAATCGTTTATAAAGAGCAGGACGGAAACATCATCATCGCGTCCTGCTTCGGGCATTATGATGACACCTGAAAAGAGGGGGCAGCTACCGTGTGGTAGCCGTCCCCCTCTTTCTTTTCAACCCATAATCAGTATTCTGCCCCCAGAGCGACCTTCATCATATTGGTGAAGCTGGTCTGGCGCTGCTCGGCGGTGGTGATCTCCGGCGAAACGAAGCTGTCGGAGATGGTCAGCAGGCAGGCGGCATTCTTGCCCAGGACCTGGGCATTGGCAAACAGAGCGAAGCTCTCCATCTCGACGCAGAGGCAGCCGCGCTCATCCCGCAGCTTCTCCCAGTAGGTAGGCTTTTCCTCGGAGGGCTGGCGGTAGAAAACATCCGAAGAGTGGATGTTGCCCTCGATGAGGGGGATGCCCTGCCTGGTCGCCGAAGCGCGGAGCTTGTCGTTCAGGGTCTGGCTGGGCAGGGTGATGTCCCCCTCGAAGCCGCTCTGAACGCGGGCATAGTTGGACTCGCTGACCGCACCGTTGGCCAGCACGACGTCGAACAGCTTGGCCTTGTCGGTGTAGCTGCCCGCCGAGCCGATGCGGATGATGTTGTCCACATCGTAGAACTTGAACAGCTCGTAGGAGTAGATGCCGATGGAGGGCATTCCCATGCCGCTGCCCATCACGCTGATGGGGCGGCCCTCATAGGTACCGGTAAAACCCAGCATCCCGCGGACGCCGGTCACCTGGCGGACATCCTGCAGAAAGGTGTCTGCAATGAATTTTGCGCGCAGGGGGTCACCGGGCATCAGGACAGTTTTTGCGAAGTCGCCTTTTTCGGCGCTGATGTGGGGAGTTGCCATAGTAATCGTCTCCTTTTCCTTGGTTATGTTAGAATGAACCTCTCAAGCGTCACACAGCAGAACGCGAGGTTTTTTCCTTATCTTTTGCCGGGGAAGAAGTTCTGCGGTGCCAGATACGAGCCGCTGCGGCGGATCTCGAAGTGGCAGTGGTTGCCGCTGGAACGCCCGGTGCTGCCCACGTAACCGATGAGCTGGCCCTGACGGACGCTCTGGCCTGCACTGACGGTCAGCGACAGGCAGTGGGCATAGACGGTGGTATAGCCGCCGGAGTGGCTAATGATGACCGAGTAGCCATAGCCCGTGCCGGCACCGGCCTTGTTGTAGCCCGCCTTGGTCACGGTGCCGCCTGCCGACGCATAGATGGGCGTACCGGCCGGTGCGCAGATGTCCACGCCCTTGTGGCCGCTGCCGTACCAGCGCGAGCAGTTACGGTAGTTGGGCACCGGCCAGATGAACTGGCCGCTGCCGGTGATGTAGGCGGTCTTGTTCGTCACCTTCTTGGTGCCGACGACCACCTTCTTGGGCACGGCTTCCTTGAGGGTCTGGGTGGAAACGACGGTCTGTTCCAACAGGGTGCCGTTCGTGTCGTAGACGTTTTGCAGCGTCACAAGACGCAGACCGTTCTCACCCTCCTGCAAGGTTTTGGTCGTGCCCTTGGTATATTCGTTCGACTGGGTGGTCTCGGTGGTGAAGGGGATCTCCTCCTGCCGGGTCTCCATCTTGGTGATGCGCACTTCCAGCGTCGCTTCCTCTTTGGTCACGATGAGGGTGTCGCCCTCCTGGATGTTGGAGCTTTCGGTCAGGGCTGCCCCCTTGAAGTTCGGATTCAGCGCACACAGCTCGCGGAAGGTCAGGTCGTTCTTCCGGGCGATGGACCACAGGGTGTCGCCGATCTGGACCGTGTAGGTCTTCTCCTGCTGGCGGACGCCGGAGATCATATCCTCGATGGAATTGTCGTCCTCAAAGCTGTCGTTGAAATAGATGCCGTCTTCGAGCAGAACGGTCTTGCTGAAGCCGACGGTGACGTTTTCGTCGTTCTTGTACTCTTCCTCGTAGGGGGCCAGCAGGTTGTTCAGGTAGCTGCGCAGGGCGTCGCCGTCTGCGCACACGGCCGTCAGCTCACCGTTCAGGTAGAGAGCCGTGCCCTCGCTGATCTCGTCGCTGGCGCTCTTCAGGATGGCGTCGGCGGTCTCGCTCTCGTCCATGACCTGATGCGCCACCGAGATGGTATAGCTCGGCTCGATGGTCCAGTCGGTCTTGTCCGTACCGGCGTAATTGATACGCTCCATCACGTCCTCACGGGCAAGGTTGAAGACTCCTTCGTTGGCCACATAGCCGACGGTCTTCCCATTGACCTGCACCGCCAATGCATAGGGCTGCTGGATGGTGCGGTCATACACCGTCACGAACACCGCCAGCATACACACCGGCAGGATGTACATGGCCATCCGGGGCAGCAGCCGAAGGTTGCGCAGGATGCCGCTGGTGAGATAATGGACGCTGGCTTTGACGGCCGCGCCGAAGCCTTTCTCCTTCCGGACCGCGCGGGCATGCACCAGCAGTGCCCCCGTGCCCCGGAAAAAGAGGATCACCGGGCCGAACAGGTCCCGGAACATCTGGGCAGCGCCGGGGAACGCCAGCGCGGCCAGCTCATGGAACACATTGCGGATGCCGTGCGCCAGCCACCGCGCGATGGCGGAGATATTCCGGCCCGTGCGCACCACGGCATATTCGGCGGCAAAGCCCAACGCATACAGGGTCTCGCCCACCCGCAGCACCAAAGCGCTCCCCCGCAGCTTCTGCGAAAGGTCGTTCATGCGGCGCTGCGTCTTCCGGCGGAAGCGGTGTTTCCGCAGCAGCCGGCTGCACTGGAGCTGTGCCCAGAGGGACCGCAGCGTCCGCTTGTGCTTCACCGGCGGTGCTGACGGAGCCTCCTGCATCGGCTCCTTTGTCTTTTCATCGATCAAAAGGGGTTGCTCCTTCCTGACTGTAAGGATCAAAAATCACAAATTCATTTCAATTATACACGCTGTCCGCGCTGAAACAAGGTTCCTCACAAAAATTGGGCAGACCTTTCACGGACTTTTCACTTAGTTTTCATATTTCCAGGGGGTCTTCCCCGAAAAGTGCCCGCAGATCGGGCGGGAGCGGGCTTTTCACGGTGACGGCCCGGCTCTGTTCCAGAGGCGGGGCCGTGATGCGGATGCCCTCCGGCGTCATCTCGTATTCCGGCACCCGGAAGCGCTGCTCTGCACAGTGCAGCGCCTGCCGCCCGATCCGCTCCCGGCTCCCACCGTAGAGGTCATCTCCGGCCAGCGGGTGGCCGATGGAGGCAAAGTGAACCCGGATCTGGTGCGTCCGCCCCGTCACCGGGACACAGGCGGCCAGACTGAGGCCGTGTTCTGCTCTTATTATGGTATACTCCGTCCGGCTGGGCTTGCCGTCCGGCGTCACACACCGGCCGATGATGCTCTCGGCCTGACGGCCGATGGGGGCGTCGATGACGCCTTTACCGAGGGGCAGTTCGCCCTCCACGACGGCATAGTAGAGCTTTTCGACATTCCGGGCCAGCAGCGGAGCGGCGTAGCCATTCTTTGCGGCCAGCACAAGGCCGCTGGTGTCCTTGTCGATGCGGTTCACCGGGCGGAAGACCGGGCTCTCGCCCCGCGCCTCCATCCGGGCCGCATAGCCGTTGGCCAGCGTATCCAGCGGATAGTTCAGCGTGGGATGCACAGCCAGGTGCGGCGGCTTGTCCAGCACGATGGCGAACGCATCCTCATAGACGGCCTGCACCGGGATCTCCGGCTGCGGGGCCACACCGGCCCCGTCAGCAGGCAGTTCGAACCAAATGTCCTGCCCGGCTTCGACCCGGCGGTTCGCCAGGATGGGCTGTCCACCAGCCCAGAAGCCGCTGCCGTGGAACTTGACCGCGCGGGCCAGCTCGGTGGAGACGGCACACCGGCGCAGAAAATTGCGCAGCAGCGCGCCGTCGGCTTCGGGCGGCACCGGAAAGATCAGTTTCATCCCTGCGCCACCTCCCCGAAATCTTTACGCCATATATGAATTATTATAACAAATTTTGCCTCCACTTGCAATTCTTGTTTTTTTATGGTATCATGAGGAACGGAAAACGAGTGGAACATACGGCGGCGGGGCGGCTTTGACCGCTCTGAGGAAAGTCCGGGCCTCACAGAGCACGGTAACTGCTAACGGCAGCCGAGGGTGACCTCAGGGAAAGTGCAACAGAAAGGAAACCGCCGCAGCAATGCGGTAAGGATGAAAGGGCGAGGTAAGAGCTCACCAGCGCATGGGTGACCATGCGGCTTTGTAAACCCTACCGGAAGCAACGCCTATATGGGACGTACAGCGCTGCTCGCGTGTCCCGAAGGCGGCACGAACCTGTCAGCAATGGCAGGTCTAGACAGATCGTCGTTTAATACAGAACCCGGCTTACGGTCCATCTCGTTTTCCATGTTTGGTTTTGTCTGAGCTGTTGCGGAGGCCCCGCAGCGGCTCTTTTTGTTTGTTCCCGCAACTTTTACCACTCTGTGACTTTCCGTTTGGCCCGGAGTGTGGTATACTATGTGCACCACGGCGATTCATCTGTCCGCCGTGGTCAAACACAACAGACAGGATGTGAAATCCTCCGATGAAAGATGGTTTTTTGAAAGCAGCCGCTCTCTCGCCCGCGCTGCGGGTAGCGGACTGCGCCTATAACACCGCGCAGATCCTTCAGGAGCTGCGCGCAGCCTCTGCACGCGGCGTGAAGCTGGCCGTATTCCCGGAATTCTGCCTCACCGGCTACACCTGCGGCGACCTGTTTTTGCAGCGCACGCTGCAGCAGGGTGCACTGACCGGCCTGCAGACGCTTCTGGACGCCAGCCGGGAGCTGGACATCGTGGCGCTGGTGGGCCTGCCGCTGCTGGTGCGGGGCAAGCTGTACAACTGCGCCGCCGTCCTCTGCGGCGGGCGTCTGCTGGGCCTTGTCCCCAAGACCTACCTGCCCAACTACGGTGAGTTTTACGAAAAGCGCCAGTTCACCCCGGGCAGCACTGAGGTAGAGACGGTAACAGTCTGCGGGCAGGAGGTGCCTTTCGGTACATCCCTGCTCTTCCGCTGCCGCCAGATGCCCAGCTTCGTTCTGGGCGTGGAGATCTGCGAAGACCTGTGGAGCGCTCTGCCCCCCTCCACCTTCCATGCGCTGGCCGGTGCCACCGTCATTGCGAACCTTTCGGCCAGCGATGAGACGGTCGGCAAGGCCGAGTACCGCCGGGCGCTGGTGGCCAACCAGTCCGCCCGCCTGCTCTGCGGCTACCTGTATGCCTCCGCCGGGCACGGCGAGAGCACCCAGGACATGGTGTTCGCAGGCCACGACCTCATTGCGGAAAACGGCACCCTGCTGGCTGAAACGGCTCCCTTTGCAGGCGGTCACGCCGAGACGGAGCTGGACTGCCAGCGGATGGAATCCGAGCGGGCCCGCAACACCAGCTTCGAGCCTTCCACGGACGGCTATCAGACCGTGGACTTCAGCCTGACGCTGGCTGACACCGCCCTGACCCGCTTCGTGGACCCGACCCCCTTTGTGCCCGGCGACCCGCAGCGCCGCGCTGAGCGCTGTGAGCTCATCCTGAAGATGCAGGCCGACGGTCTGGCCAAGCGGCTGGAACATGCCCACGCCAAAACGGCCGTCATTGGCATCTCCGGCGGGCTGGACAGCTGCCTTGCTCTGCTGGTGGCTGTCCGCGCCATGAAGCAGCTCCGCCGCCCCACCACCGATGTGCTGGCCGTGACCATGCCCTGCTTCGGCACCACCCGGCGCACCCGCAGCAACGCGGAGATCCTGTGCGAAGAGCTACATGTTTCCTTCTCCGAAATCGACATTGCCAACACGGTCCACAGCCACTTTGCCGACATCGGCCAGGACGAGAGCGTGCTGGACGTCACCTTCGAGAACGGTCAGGCCCGCGTCCGCACACTGGAGCTGATGGACACCGCCAACCGCACCGGCGGCCTCGTGGTGGGCACCGGCGACCTCTCGGAGCTGGCGCTGGGCTGGGCCACCTACAACGGCGACCACATGAGCATGTACGGCGTGAATGCCGGGGTGCCCAAAACGCTGGTGCGCCACCTCGTCCGGTACGAAGCCGACATCGCCGCCACCGATGCGCTCCGGACCGTGCTGCTGGACATCCTCGACACCCCCGTCTCCCCGGAGCTGCTGCCTGCCAAGGACGGCGAGATTTCTCAGAAGACGGAAGACCTCGTGGGTCCCTATGAGCTGCATGACTTCTACCTTTATTATGTCCTCCGCTTCGGCTTCGGCCCGTCGAAGATATTCCGGCTGGCGAAAGCGGCCTTCGCAGGCCGGGCCGAGTACCCGGACGAAGTGCTCTACAAGTGGCTGCGCAACTTCTACTGGCGGTTCTTTGCCCAGCAGTTCAAGCGCAGCTGCCTGCCCGACGGCCCCAAGATCGGCAGCGTGACCCTCTCGCCCCGCGGCGACTGGCGGATGCCCAGCGATGCGGCGGCAGCACTCTGGCTGGCCGAGCTCGAACAACTGTTTCCGCACAAAGGATGACCCATGAAACAACATTCCAAGCTTTTCGTCAACCTGATCTTTGTTCTGGCCGTGCTGGCCATTGCGGGCGTTCTGTTCGCCCTGCGGGCCGCACACGCCACCGGCAGCACCCTGGAAGCCGATCTCATTTACGGCGACGCCAACACGGTGCAGAAGTTTTCTCTGGACAACGACGCCACCTATGATGTGGACACCGGTTACTACACCGTCCACATCGAGGTGAAGGACGGGGCCGCCCGCTTTGTGGATTCGCCCTGCCCGGACCACATCTGCGAAAGTTTCGGCTGGCTTTCGGCGGAAGATCAGACCGCCACCTGCCTGCCCGCTCGCGCCGTACTGACCATCGCGCCGCTGTCCTGAGGGCACAGTCAAAAGGAGAGTTTCCATGTTCGATGAAAAAGACACCACCCGGCACATCCACCGGGGTGCACGGAAGGACCCGGACCGCACCGTTGAGGTGGACAGCTCCGCTTTTTTTGCGCCGGAGACTGCCCGGCCGGTGACGCCGCCGCCCTCCAAAAAGCCGCCCCGGCAGAACAGATCCCCGGCCCGGCCGCCCCAAAAGCCCGGCAAAAAGAAGGGCTCCGGCTCGAAATTCGGGTCGTTCCTGCTGGTCTTGCAGGCCGTTCTCAGCGTGGCAGCCTTCGTGCAGCTCTGCCGCACCCGGATGCTCCCCGCGCTCTACCTCGTCATCATTGCAGCGCTGCTGGCCCTGTTCTGGCTGCTGGTCAAGCGCTGCCAGGAGTACAGGACCCCCGGCAGAGTCTCCCGCGTCTTCTCGGTCTTCCTGTGCGCGGCGCTGGCCCTCGGCTGCGTCTGGGCACAGCAGGGCCTTGCCGCGCTGGGCAGCGTGACCTCCGGCCTGCTCACCGGTGCTGAGGCGAATAAGATCACCAAGGAGCCGTTCGTCATCTACCTCAGCGGCGTGGACAACCGCGGAGAGCTGACCGAAAAGGCCCGCAGCGATGTGAACATCCTGGCCGTGGTCAACCCCGCCACCAAACGGGTGGCCCTCATCAACACCCCGCGCGACTACTACGTCGATCTGGCGGGCACCAGCAGTAAGGACAAGCTGACCCACGCCGGTCTGTACGGCGTGGAGACCAGCATGGCCACCCTGGGCAACCTCTACGGCGTGAATGTGGAGCACTACATCCGCATCAATTTTGCGGGCTTCATCAGCATCATCGACGCGGTAGGCGGTGTGGATGTCTACTCCGACCAGGCGTTCACCTCGGTGGGCAGCCCCGGTTACTATGACCCCACCACCTTTGCCGAGGGCTGGAACCATCTGGACGGCAAGAGCGCGCTGGCCTTTGCCCGCGAGCGCCACGCCTTCGCTTCCGGCGACATCCAGCGCGGCATCAACCAGATGAAGGTCATCGACGCCATGGTGAACAAGCTCAAGTCCCCCACCGTCCTGATGAGCTTTTCCAAGCTGATGGACGCCGTGTCGGACTGCTTCGTCACCAGCCTGTCGCAGGAGCAGATCTCCGCGCTGGTCCGGATGCAGCTGAGCGACCTCGCCAACTGGGATATCCAGAGCTACTCCGTCACCGGTTCCAGCGGCAAGAGCTCCCAGTGCTACTCCGCCAAGGGGCAGAGCCTCTACGTCATGAAACCGGATGAAAGCTCGGTGGCACAGGCCAAGGAGCTGATTGCCTCCGTGCTGGGTGGTGAGGGCACGGTCAGCGACACCCAGCAGACCCCGGAGAAGACCGAAGTCCACACGCCGACGGCAGACCCCAACGCCGCCGTTTCCGTGCCGGAGACCCCGGCGGACAGCGTCGTCCTGGATGAGCCTGCGGAGAGCGTCCCGGAGGAGACCCCTGCCAGCAGTGAGCAGCCCGCAGAGGCTCCGGCTGAGACCCCTGCCGAAACACCGGCCGGCAGCGAACCGTCTGCCTCCACCGAAGTGCCCGCCGAGGAGCCCCCTGCCGAGAGCAGCAGCTCCTCCGAAGCACCGTCCATTTCCCTGCCCACACAGGAGCAGGTCGAGCAGGCCGCCTCCTCGCTCCATCAGGCGGCGTCCACCGTTCTGGATGCCCTGTTCGGTTCCAGCAGCTCCGCAGAATAAGACCCAGTTACAAAAAAAGTCCCGACCAGACCGGTCGGGACTTTTTCTTGTTTCATGTTGGAGCAGATTACTCAGCGGACTCCAGCTCGAAGGTCTTGACGGAGGCGGTGCCGTTGCGGCCAGCCTTGTCGGCGCGCAGATACTGGCGGGTGGTCTCGCCGTTTGCGGTCACGTCTGCCACATACACGGTGTTCTCCTCAGCCTCGATGGGGAACTCCTCAACCATGCCCTTCATGGGCAGGGCGCTCAGGTCGTCGTATGCGCCGTTCAGCTTCCACAGCTTCATGGTGTCGCCGTTGGAGAGGGTGAACTCGCCGTAGCAGTCGGCATCGTAGGTCTTGCCGTTCACTTCGAGGGACTCGGTGCTGACCACGCTGGCGGCGGCAGCCTCGCTGGATGCGGCCTCCGAAGCAGCCACAGAAGAGGCAGCCTCGCTGGAAGCAGCAGAGGAGGCGGTGGAGGAAGCGGTGGAAGATGCGGTGCTGGAGCAGCCGGTCACAGCAAAAGCCAGAACAGCAGCGGCCAGTGCCAGACCCATTGCACGATTCAGTTTCATTGTATGATCTCCTTTGTTTGAACCAATCCTTTGTCTGTCCGGAAGCAGGAGCGGTTCTGCTCTTCCCTCACGAACAGGCACAGGGCCTAGTCTACCACAACCCCAACCATACTTCAAGCATCTTCAGCACATTTGTTTTCAAACTGTGACTTTTACTTCCGGATCTTCTCCCATACGCTCTGGCCGTCCAGGGTCGAAGCGTCTACGCCGAGGTACTCGCAGACGGTGTGGGCGATGGTGCCGAAGCAGAGCTTCGTGCCCAGGTCCACGCCTGGCTTGACGCCCCTGCCGCAGATGAGGTACGGCACATACTCGCGGGTGTGGTCGGTGGTTTTGGTATAGGATGGGTCGCAGCCGTGGTCTGCCGTGATCATCAGCAGGTCGCCCTCCCGCATACCGGGGATGAAGTCGGCCAGGAACGCATCGAACTCGGTGGCAGCGGCGGCATAGCCTGCCACGTCGCGGCGGTGGCCGTAGAGCATATCAAAATCGACGAGGTTCACAAAGGCCAGGCCCTCAAAATCGCGGGTCTGCAAGGCTTTGGTGAAGGCGATGCCGTTGGTGTTGCCTGTGGTCTTGATCTTCTCGGTCACGCCCTCGCCGTCAAAGATATCGAAGATCTTGCCCACGGCGATGACGTCCTTGCCTGCATCTTTCAGCAGGTCGAGCATGGTGGCGCGGGGCGGCTTCAGGCTCAGGTCGTGGCGGTTGGTGGTGCGGTAGAAGGTGTCCGCGCTGTTGCCAAGGAAGGGGCGGGCGATCACGCGGCCCACGCCGTACTTGCCTTTGAGCATTTCCCGGGCGATCTCACAGTAGCGGTACAGCTCCTGCACCGGCACAAGCTCCTCGTTGGCGGCCACCTGAAAAACGCTGTCGGCGCTGGTGTACACGATGAGGGCGTTTTCCCGCATGGCCTGCTCGCCGTAGTCCTTCAGCACCTGCGTGCCGGAATAGGGCTTGTTGCACAGCACCTTGTGGCCGGTCTTTTGCTCATACTCCCGGATCAGCTCCTCCGGGAAGCCCTCGGGGAAGGTGGGCAGCGGCTCCGGGCTGACTACACCAGCGATCTCCCAGTGGCCGATGGTGGTATCCTTGCCCATGCTCTGCTCCTGCAGGCGGGCAAAGGCAGCCGCCGGGGCATCCGTCTTTTCCCCTGCGGTCACGCCGTCAATGTTGAACAAGCCCAGCTTGCGCAGATTGGGACAGTTGAAATTGGGGTGGTTCGCAATGGCACCCAAGGTGTTGGTGCCTGCATCGCCGAAGGCAGCGGCATCCGGCTCTGCGCCGATGCCAAAGCTGTCCAGAACGATCAGAAAAACTCGTTTTTCCATAATGGTCACTCCATTTCTCCGGGGCGCGCCCCGGAACAGTACTACTTTATTACCCTTATTATAAGCAAAAAGCCCCTCAGATGCAAGAGGAAGCAGCCTTGTGCGCTCTTATCAGTTTTTACGTTTTGCAGCAGTTTTCCCCTGTCAGGCAGCGCACGGAAAGCTGCGGCACATCGTTAAAAGTTTTGCAATCTTTCCTTTGGGCATCAGCAGATGCAAAAACTTGTATTCAAGCAAAAATTCCTCTTGCTCTCTTGCACCGGAATGATTATAATAATAGGTGGTAGAGTTTTGGGTTTTCCCGCTCTGCCATATAAACCGACCCGCTGTACCGGGAGCTTTTACTCCCATTGGTCATACACAGCAGCCTGCAGGGATGCTGTGCCGGATATAGGTAAGAGAGAGTTGACGGAGGTATATTGCATGAGAAAGACGAAAATTATTTGCACCCTTGGCCCTTCCACCGATAAGGAAGGCGTTCTGCGCGATCTGATCGCCAACGGCATGAACGTGGCCCGCTTCAATTTTTCCCACGGTTCCCACGAGGAGCATCTGGGACGCCTTGAAAAGCTGAAGGCTCTGCGCGAGGAGCTGGGCAAGCCCGTGGCCGCACTGCTGGACACCAAGGGCCCCGAGATCCGCCTGAAGGACTTCAAGAACGGCGTTGAGAATCTGGTTGCAGGCCAGACCTTTACCCTGACCACCCGCGATGTGGAGGGCACCAACGAGATCTGCTCCATCAACTACAAAGATCTGCCCATGGACGTGGAGCCGAACGGCACCATCATGCTGGACGACGGCCTGATCAAGCTGCAGATCCAGACCGTGAACGACACCGACATCGTCTGCACCGTGCTGAACAGCGGCAAGATCAAGAACAAGAAGGGCGTCAACGTACCCGGCGTGCACCTGTCCATGCCGTATATGAGCCAGCGCGATAAGGACGACATCATTTTCGGCATCCAGCAGGGTTACGATTTCATCGCCGCCTCCTTTGTGCGCACCGCACAGGATGTGTACGATATCCGCAACCTGCTGAACCAGTACGATTCCAACATCCGCATCATTGCAAAGATCGAGAACCGCGAGGGCGTGAACAACATCGACAGCATTCTGGCTGCTGCCGACGCCGTGATGGTCGCCCGTGGCGATCTGGGCGTGGAGATCGACTTCACCGAGCTGCCCGGCATCCAGAAGACCATCATCGACCGCTCCTTCTCCTTCGGCAAGCCCATCGTCACCGCTACCCAGATGCTGGACAGCATGATAGTGAACCCCCGCCCCACCCGCGCCGAGATTTCGGACGTGGCAAACGCCATCTACGACGGTACCTCTGCCATTATGCTGTCCGGTGAGACCGCTGCCGGTGCCTACCCTGTGGAGGCGCTCAAGACCATGTCCGCCATCGCTGAGCGCACCGAGCAGGAGGGCTTCCATCTGCGCGGCCGCCAGATGGATTCCAACCCCGGCAAGATCAGCGTCTCCGACGCTACCGCCCATGCCGCCTGCCTGACCGCACGGGACGTGAACGCCGCTGCCATCGTTACCGTGTCTGAGTCCGGCACCACCGCCCGCCTGCTGAGCAAGTACCGCCCGCAGCAGCCCATCATTGCCTGCGTCATGCGCGAGCAGGTGCAGCGTCAGCTGTCCCTGAGCTGGGGCATCACCCCGCTGATGATGTCTCTGGCACACAGCACCGATGAGCTGATCGAGATGTCCACCGCTCTGGCCAAGGAGAACGGCTATCTGCACAACGGCGAGCTGGCTGTTGTGACCGCAGGCGTGCCCGTGGGCGTTTCCGGCACCACCAACATGATCAAGATCCACATGGTCGGCAACTGCCTGTCCACCGGTGTGGGCGTCGGCCGCGAGAACGCCGACCTGACCAGCGCTTCCGGCAAGGCCTGCGTCTGCCGCACGCTGGACGAGGTCCGCGCCAAGTTCAAGCCCGGCATGGTGCTGGTCGTGCCCTCCACCACCAACGAGATGCTGGAGTATGTCCGCGATGCTGCCGCTCTGGTGGTCGAGGAGGCTGGCCTGAACAGCCACGCCGCCATTGCCGGCAAGGCACTGCTGAAGCCCACCGTTGTGGGTGCCGCCGGTGCTACCAGCCACATCCGCGATGGCCTGATGGTGGCTGTGGACTGCGCACACGGCAGTGTGCAGCGCCTGCAGGGCTGATAAAGGAGAAATGTAGTATGGAACGTATCGCAAGCTTTTGCGTGGATCACACCCGGCTGGAGCGCGGGATGTACCTGAGCCGTCAGGACGGCGATGTGCTCACCTGGGATATCCGCATGAAAAAGCCCAATCAGGGCGATTACCTGACCACCGCTGCCGCCCACACGCTGGAGCACCTGTTTGCCACCTACGCGCGCAACAGCGCCGTGAAGGACGGGGTGATCTATGTTGGTCCCATGGGCTGCCGCACCGGCTTTTACCTGCTTACCCGGGGGCTGACCCCGGCGCAAGCGTTGCAGCTGACGGTGGATGCCTACCGCTTTATGGCTGGCTTTGAGGGCGCTGTGCCCGGTGCCAGCGAGGTGGAGTGCGGCAACTACCGCGATATGGATCTGCCCGCCGCCAAAGCCGAAGCCGCTGCCATGCTGCCCGTGCTGGAAAGCCTGACCGCAGAGGATCTGCACTACTGATTTATGAACCAAAAAGAGCACCGCACAGTTCTTTGTGCGGTGCTCCTTTTGTTGCAAAACAATGCGGGAGAATTATTTATAATTTTAGGGCAGGGGAACATCTGCGGACGTTCCCCTGCCCTATTTTTACAAAGATATGTCAAATCAGCCCCAAGGCTGCAAACTCCTTGGCGATGCCGTCCTCGTACACCGAGGGGGCAATGCGGTCGCAGCGCTGCTTCAGGCTTGCAGAGCCATTGGCCATACAGACGCTGATGCCGACCACATCGGTCATTTGCAGGTCGTTGTCACTGTCGCCAAAGCCGATGCTGTCCTGCAGGGGCACGCCCAGATAGTCACATACCGCCTTGATGCCGCGCCCTTTATCAAACCTACGGTTGATGAGCTCTCCGTTCACATAGCCGCCATCCAGACCGTCCAGCTTGCTCTCACAGAACACGAATCTGTCCTCGTACAGGCGCTTCGCCTCGTCCAAGTCCTCGCTGTGCTCCGCGATATACACAATCTTATACAGCGGCTCGCCCTTATAATCGGCCAGCGGGCTGATGGTCATGCCGTCCTCCATGGCCTTGCGCCAACGGGCGGCTTCGCTGTTCAGATCGCCTGCATCCCGGTGGGTAAAGCTCCAGCGCTCTATCATCTTCAGGCTGCCGTAGGTGGCATCCCGCGCTTCCAGCGTGCACTCCACGCCGTGGCGCTCCATGGCGCTGCGCACATCCTGTGCCAGCTGCGGCTCCATAGGCAGGTCTACCAGTACCTTGTCCCCGCAGAACACATAGCCGCCGGCGCTGCATACCGCGCCGTCAAAGCCGTAGTCCAGCAGCGGCTGGGTCATGCGCAGATTGCGCCCGGTGCACAAAAACAGCTTGTGGCCGTTGGCGTGCGCCTTGTGCAGCGCCTCCACCGTGCTTTGGGGGATCAGCATCTCGCCCGGGGGCAGCAGAGTGCCGTCGATATCTAAAAAAATCAGTTTTTGTTTCATTCGTTCCTCTTTTTTACAGTGAGCCGCGCTCTACCAGCGTATAGCCCAGCGTGGTCTGGCGCACCGGTGCAGCGTCCGGCTCAGTATGTTCTAAGCTTTGCAGCAGCATCCGGGCAGCTTCCTGCCCTACCTGCCGCTGGTAGAAGCGGATGGTGGTCAGTCCGGGCTCCACCACCTTGCCCGCCCAGTTGTCTCCGATACCGGCAAGGCCGACATCCTGCCCTACCCTGCGCCCGGCAGCGCGGAGCACCTGCAACGCGCCAAAGGCCACGGTGTCGGTCACGCAGACCACACCATCCAGCTGCGGACAGCGTGCCAGCAGCTCCTCCATGCAGCGGTGTCCCTCTTCCATGGAAAAGGCGGCGCAGTAAGCGCGGGGCAGACCATCTGCGTTCAGTCCGGCCTCCCGCAGTGCATCCTGCACACCCTGACGGCGGGCAATGCCGGTAGCGGCGTCCTGCTCGCTACCGCCGATGTACACAATATTTTTGCGGCCATGCTCCAGCATCTTCCGGGTCAAGTCGCGGGCAGCAGAGCGGTCGTCGTTATAAACGCAGGGCAGGTCTGCAAAGCGCTGTCCTGTTACCACCACGGGCACACGGCAGTCCTTCAGTGCCTTGCACAGCTGCGGGCTGGAATCATAGCCCAGCAGAATGATACCGGCTACATGGTTGCGCTGCAATGCTGTAAGATATTCCAGTTCCATCTGCTCGTCCAGTTCGGTGTCTGCCAGCAGCATCAGGTAGCGGCTGGCCCCCAGCTCGGCTGCAATGCCGCTGGTGATCTGCCCCACCGACTGGGAGCTGATGCTGGGCACAATGACCCCCACCTGACGCACCTTGCCGGTGCGCAGGGTCTGGGCGGCAGTGTCCGGGCTGTAACCGGTCTTTTCCACTACGGCTTGTATCACGGCGCGCTTCTGCTCGCTGAGGGGGCCGCCGTTCAAATAGCGGCTGACCGCAGCGCTGGAAACACCTGCCAGCTTTGCAATATCACTGATGGTCATGGGGTATTTTCTCCGTTCCCTCTTCGGTGGCAATGTGTAAACGTTTTCATGCTTATTATAAATCCGTTTCACATTTCCCGCAAGAGGTGCAATGACCGTTTTTCTGTGGGGCTGCCCGCTGCTTTTTTGGTGATTTTACACAATCCAAACAATCTTGCTTTCTGATTTACCGCCAGAATTGCGAAAACCGTAGCGCTTATACAAGTCCCATGCTGATGGCGCGTGCGATAAGTCCCAGCACCAGCGCTGCCAGAATAATACCAAGTGCCACCCTGCTCTCGCCGCCGGTCTGCTGCTTTTTGCTGCGGGAGGCTGTGCCGCGGCTCTGCTTTGTACCGGTGCTGCGGCTGCGGGCAGAGGTATTCTGCCGCCCGGCGGTACTTTTGGCGCTGCGGGTTTGCTGGGTATCGCGGGGCTTGCTGCGTGCGGCAGCCTTCCCCTGCTGTGCGTTCTGCGGGCTGCTCTGGCGCACTTTAAGGGGCTTGCCCTCGCTGCAGCGGTTCAGGTAGTCCTCCGCCTCGCGGTAATACTGCGCCAGTTCGTTTTCCTTAAAGGCAGTACCGGCGTAGCCCTCCTCCAGCGCCTCGATGGCTTCGTTGAACAGCAGCGCCGCCTGTGCGCCGTCCGCTGCAACCGCCGCGTGGGCAGCTTCGTTGCGGGCGGTGCGGATGGCGTTGCAGGCATGGCGTGCGGCAGAGGGGTGTGCCGTGTTGCCCAGCAGATCCAGCGGGCGGGCGGCATCGGTCTCCGGGTCCAGCAGCACCCGCATACACAGGGTGGTGTCCAGCTGCTGCCAGCTGGTCTTGCCGGTAAGGTCCGGCATACGGTCGTAGTAATCCGGGCTTTCCTGCTTGCGGGCGGCAATATGCTCCAGCAGTGCATCCAGACTGTGTGCCCCGGGCTTGCGCTCCCAGTGCCAGCGCAGCAGGCGGCGGCTGATCTCATCGCAGTCAGTCTTGATCTCAAAGGCCACCTGTAAAGCTTGTTCCGGCATGGTATTTCCTTTCTGTGCAAATGCACACAAAAGGCGGAGAAGGCACGCTGCCCCCTCCGCCGGGATGATCTCTTATTTTACAGCACGAACTGGTAGTACACAAAGCCGCACAGCGCAATGGCTGCACACAGGATGGCCGTAATGGGCGGCACCCAGCGGATCAGCGCTTCTGCCACGCTGTCCCGGCTGTCCTCGTACTCCTCGTCCTCTTCCACAGGCGCGGGCTGACGCACCGGAGCCGGAGCCGGACGGCGGGCGGCGGCGGGCATCACGCGGGTGCCCTCGTCTGCCACAGCAGCGCCGGAATACGGTGCGCGGGCGGGGGCATCCAGCACCCGGGTAGGCTCCGAGATGGGCTGGACAGGGGCTGCCTTCGGCTGGTAAACCGTTGCGCCCATGACCCGGGTGGGCTCCTCTGCGGGCGCTGCCGGGGCGGCAGGAGCTGCACCCACGATGCGGGTAGGCTCCTCCACCGCAGCAGACGCTGCGGGAGCCGCCGGGGCGCTGAGGGGCATTTCCATCTCGTCTGCCGGGGCGGCGGGCTGCAACAGGGTGTTCAGCGCGTTCTGCAGCAGAATGCGGTCACAGCCGCACTCCGAGCAGTAAACCGTGTCCTCCTCGGTGGGGTGGAAGGCACCGCAGGCGCAGTACCAGCCGTTCTCGAACACCTGCGGCTGATACTTGAGCCCAGTGCGGTTCATGCGGGCCTCCAGCGCCTTTTGCAGCTCCGGAGCCAGACGGCGGGGTGCGGGCAGACGCACACGCTTGATGCCGTCCAGATGCACCACGCGCTTGCCGTTGTATACATTGCACAGGGTAACATCTACGCTGGTGATGGCCTTGGCCGTGATGAACACGGCATCATCCTGCCCAAACAGCTCGCCGGGTTTTACCTGCAGATCCCGGTACTCGAACTTATCCTCGCACAGGATCACGCCATCCACGC
>OGNN01000525.1_pt1 | contig 24263 bp, 23 predicted proteins | sample 1573461 | NCBI WGS metagenome assembly OGNN01 (sample SAMEA2581998, study PRJEB24529) | metagenome | biome: Human gut stool | place: China | collected 2011
GAACACCAGCCTTCCAAGCTGGATACGTGGGTTCGATTCCCATCACCCGCTTTTTTGTTACCCTTTTTTTGTCCACTAAGTATTTCATAATGCATTTAAACTGTCATACAGCTGCTTTTACACATACTTATACACAAAACAAAAGCCGATACATCGTGTCTCCACGAAATGTATCGGCTTTTATTATGCGCTAGATAAAATATGTATTCCCTAATAATGTCTGATTAGAATAAATCTACACGACCTGAAAACTTATCATTTATAACATAGTATGCAGAATACTCCTCCGGCTTGATGTAGATGTTAAGCTTTCTGATGAAGCCTGCCTTGTGTCCCTCAGCAACGAACTGAGCCTTAACACGCTCCTCGACAGCTGCTGTATCAACCTCGCTGTTCTGGTACTGAACAATAATCTCCGGCTTTACCGGCTCCTTCTTTGCAGTTTTGGCCTCTTTAGCTGTCTTTGCAGCTTTTGCTGCCTTTGCTGTTGTCTTCTTGACAGTGTCCTTTACATCAGCCTTAACCTCAGCGGCCTTCTCAGCAACCTTCTCAGTTGTCTTTTCAACAGCCTTCTCAACCTTCTCGGTTGTCTTCTCTACGGCTTTTTCTACCTCAGCCTTTACATCGGCTTTTGCATCAGCCTTAGGCTCTGAAACCGGCTGTGCCACTGTTTCCTCTTTTTTAACTTCCACCGGCTTTACTGCTGGCTTTGCTGTCTTTGAGTTATTCTTTTTACGCATACTATTTTCCTCCTCATGCTCATTATTCACATACTAAAAAATTTTCAATTGCAACTAAAGCTTCCTGCTCATCATCACCCTTTGTAACAATATCAACAGACATTCCATCTGAAGGATTAAATGCCATAATACCCATGATGCTTTTTGCATTGATTTTGCGATTGTCACTCTCCAATGTAATCTCACTATCGAACTTGCATGCCACTTGAACAAGCTCTGCGATTGGATTATCATGACCTTCACATACTTTTGTAACGACAATACTCTTCTTACTCATACGTTCTCCTTAAACAAAAAGTATTAAACCTGTTTCATACTTATTTAATATATCCCAATTGTAACCGCTTTTCAATCCTTATGAAAATTTCTGTTAAACTTTACCTAAGGAGCTTACATTTAATGTCACAAAATCGGCATTATTACAACATTATTCTGTTTATTTTGTCATGTACGTGATAAAATGCAAGCCCCCATTATAAAACATTCTGTCAGCATCCTCATAGCTCATCGATGTTGTTGCGCCATTATCCGGATTATAAATATATAAAGCTCCATTTGAAGAGTATCCTGTCACAAGCACTGCCGACGTATTTCCCGTCATCGCAAATACCGGATTGCCCTGGCTGATATAAAAAATAATATCCTTAGAAGACACTCCCTGTAAATCCAGGATTTCCTTATCCGGCAGGTTGTTTTTGAGCACATCAACAGCACTGCTGCCTGCTCCAATCAGCTCAGACACACTTACCGTAACATCATTGTAGGTAAGCATTGCACTTACTGACTTCACGACACTGTCAGCATCCTTATCGGTTTCATTACATGCAATATTCGCAAATGCATTTACTGCATTTTTTCTTGCCCTCATCCATACATACTGCTGGTTTGAGTCAATTACCACTCCCATGCTGTCATTTGCCTGTTTTATGGCATCCGAGATGTTATCAGATGCAAAAATCACATCCCCCTTTGCATAAACATAGAAATGGACTGTATTGTCATCAAACTTTAAATCAACAGTAGTATCATGCGAATTTATAGTCATCTGTGCTGTCAGCTGCTTCAGCTTATCCGGCTTTTTACCACCTGCTATACTAATAGCGCTGACCGTCAGCTTTGTATCGGACTGACTCGTATCAAGAGCTATCTTCTGTTTCGAATCAGCCTCCCGGTTCATAATGGTATCCTGACCGATTTCTGCATACACACCATTGTTTTGTGCAATCAGATCTATCGTTACCGTATATCCATCCACAGAAATTTTCTCGACATAGCCGCCCGAAGGGGTATATGTCTTAAGCTCCGACTGGTCAGATGTATCAAGAATAATAAGGCCATTCATCGGAAATGTTGTGTTTCCGGCTGCATCAGAGACCACATCAGCAGCATTCGCCTGTCCATATATGAAATCCTCACCTATGAAGCCAAGCGGACGCAGATACTGGTCGTCGCCCTTTTTGACCTCAAAGGTCTTGCCACTCTTTAAATCCATCACTTTTATGGTATTTGATGAGTACTGATTTGCAGAATCCACCCATGCAAAGTATCTGTTACTCTCCGATGCGCAGTAAGAGCCTGTAGACAAGCCCTCAACCACCTTCTTTACTGACATCGAACCTAAATTAATCCTATAGAGACTGTCATCCATCATGAGATAGAATTCATTCTTCTCATTGAGATAAAGCATCTTGCCCATCTCAGCCTTTAGCACCTCATATGATGTCTTAGAAGGGATAAACGCTTCCTCATCTATAGTATGTGCCAGACCGTCATAATGGTACACACCGGTTCCCACCTCTCCCTCGTGGGTGCCTCTGTTCATATATCCATATACCACAAAATCAATACTGCCCGCTTCGTCTACACTGACAATCTTTATATCGTGATGATTCCAGTTCTCACGCTCATCAATGCCCTCAGCGTCCCTGAAGCTGAATACCTTGATTATCATTCCATTGTTGATATCATAGGAGTATAAATCTCCCTCCTGGACAAAGCATATCACACTGCCTGCTTCATTGGCCCTGTACTCTGCCTCACTGCTTCTGATGCCAAGCATTACGCTGCCTGAATCCGATATAAAGCTGTTTTCACTGTTAAAAATCTGATTTGCCGTTCTCTCATAGTTGAGCACGTACATACGGCTTTCCGTCTGGCGCAGCCTGAAATATTCTCTCACATTGTAATACTCAGTCTCACCCTTACCGTCCACACAGCTCATCACATAGTCTATTGTGACCACATCATAAGAATCGTTTATTTCCTTTATGGCTATGACAGGATTCGTATACTGTGCAGCGGCCATTGAGCCCCAGGTAATCTGACTCACAGTAGATGTCAGATCCACATGTGCAAGCGTATTTCTGTCACCGGTTGTTGTCTCCATATATGTTGTAAAGAAAGATTTGTCATCCTTTATAAACGTCTCATCATGAAACTTCTTTGCAAACTCGACAACCTTTGCAGCTGCCTTTCCATCGGTCTGCATAATCCTGCTGTAATAATATACATTATCCTGACCGCTTGTGATGGTAAACACCAAAAGATACTCAGTATTTTCATCCATAACATTCGGCATGCTTATGTCCGCCTTAATAGTATTATCCTTATTAGAAAAAGAAGATATCTCGTCATCGGCCACCAGCCTCTTGCCATCCATGCTTCTGATCTTGTATGATATCCTGTCAACAGCCATGCCATATGTTGAAATGGATAATGAGAGCTTCCTGTCATCCGAAATTGGAATAACGCAATCTCGCATCTTTGTCGGATCCATCTCGGTAGTATATCCATGGAGGGGGTTTATCTTTATTTTATCCAGATTAAATGACATAACCGGCAGCGTTGCATCCGCCTGCTTCGTGGTCATATCCTTATTTCCCTTGTTTGTAGTTATGCAAAATGTAATTAATGCTGCAATAAATACTACTATAAGTACTATCGGCTTTATCACTTTCTTACTCATAAAATCATATCCTTATATCTACCAGAATCTTTGGTACCTTCTGTATCTGCATCTTCGTCTGCAGAGTTCACAGTTAAAAAGTATGCCCGCTATTGTACAGATAAAGCACCTGCTGCTTTGCTCTGAGATAAATCTGCCGGCAATCCTGTCTGCCTCATCGAAAAGACGCTGCCTGTCAGGCACCTCATCATAGATAAAGCTGCCCTCATACTCCAGCTCATCCATTCGCTGCTCTACTGCAGACTGTATCATCGCCGTATCATGCGGATACATATCCTTTATCATCCCCAGGTCCTTTGCAAATGCATCCTCATTTTTATAGTAATCCATAAACGGAAATGTTTTATAAAAAGGTAACATCAAAAAACCTCTTTTTAATCATTATATGCTATATTCAGCTATTAGTTGCATGCTATAACAAACAATGCTGCAATAAAAATGCATGCGCCCAGGAATTTCTTTCCCGATACCTTCTCCTTCAGTATCACGCTGGAGCATATCATCATCACAATAATCGTCAAATTAAAAATATACCCTGCATAGCTGCCGGACATTGAAACTGCCCTGCCATAAAAATCATATGCTAACGGGTATGCAATGCCTGCAAGAATCAGGCATATACCATCAACAAATGACATGGATCTGATTTTCTTCATGCCTCCTGTTGCAATAGTAAATATAATAAGCACCAGCGTTCCTATAAATACACACCAGAACGCAATAAAGCCCTTATCCCGCTGTATCCCGCCAAGTGACACCAGAATATGTGCTGCCGACGCACAAACTGCAGCAAGAAGCGCAAACAAAATACCTGTTCCATCCAGATTTAAAATAACCGTTCCAACAATCATGAGTGCAATCGCTATATAATCAAAAGTGTCAGGGGTGTTATGAAACAGAAAAAATCCCGCTGCAAGCGTGATTATATAGCTGCATTTAACTATAGCTGTAACCTGAAATGTGTAGCCCTCATGTATGGATTTAAAAAAACAGATGCCAAAAAGCCCTGTTGCAAGCCCTGCCAGAAGTATAAATATAACGCTCCTTTGGCCGAGTGCAATCAGGCTGCTTCCCATTATATTATCTTTCCTGTAAAAAAATATAGACGCACATAAAACAATCCCGGCAATGCTTCCCGCCAGCGCCGGGTCTGTCTTTTTAGTTCCAACCTTGGCCAAAATAGGCACACATGCTGCAATAAACGTTGCAGCACATGCCCATATAATTCCTGTCATATACATTACCTCACCATGTATCTATTACTGTGACTGTGCAGCACTATCTGCAGCTCCTGTTGTACTGCCATCTGCTGTACCCTGACTGGCAGTCCCGCTATCTGACGCACCTGATGTGCCGCTGTCTGTAGTGCTGTCAGCCATATCTGACTTGACGTAGTCCGAACTGACATAGCCTGTCTGTCCCTGAAAGATAACCTGTGTCCAGCCATTGTCCTCTGATACAAACTCAAGCTTCACATCCTGTGCTATAACAGTAACTATATTTGCGTTTTTATCAGGCTTCTCTCTCATGTTTACACTGCTTGTAGTGGTGACGTAAGTTTTTTCTGTACCCTCTGTAGTCTGCTGTGGCAGATATATGGCGCCTATCTCTGTATCACTATCGCCGGCACTGTCAGTTTCACTTTCGCTAACCGCATTCTGTTGTACCTTGTCCTGCTCCTTTTTTTTGCCGCCCTTTGAGGTAACGGTAATCACTATTGTAGCAATCAGGGCAATAAGAAAAAGACATATTGCTGCAAAAATCAGTCTGGCGATTATAACATCTTTTCTGTGGCTCGCTTTCATATTATTCTCCTTTTGTATTATCTGTGTTTTGGCTCATTATAGCATAATAATCTAAAAAGAAAAAGGCAGTTAATAGAATGTTTATTGGTAAATTTCTATAAATTACCTTATAATATTTTTAAACTACAGCACATCATATCATAGGGAGATAAAATCATGGAACAAAAGACACCTTTTAAGGAACTGACATTCAGTCAGAAAATACAATATATATGGGACTATTACAAAATACCGATATTTCTTGTCATTATCGGAATCATAGCAGTCACAACCTTTATTTGCGACCGGCTTGCACAGAAAAATACTGTTTTGAGCGTATTATGCGTAAATGCAGAAAACAGCACCACAGAGGACAACGGCGCCGATATTTTCAATGACTTTCTCACAGATAACGGCTATGATTTGTCAAAGGATGAAATTGCCTTAAACAAAAATATCTGTGTCGATGTAGACAAAAGCGGCCTAGACTATCAGAACATGGCAGTCCTCACAGCATACTTTGCTTCTAACGAATACGATATATGCTTTATGGATGATAAGACCTTTGATTATTACGCCAAAAATGTCTGCTTTGAAGATATAAGCAAATATCTGGATAAAGCCGCCCTTGAAAAATATAAGGACAGGCTTGCATATGTGACAATAGATGGTAAGGAATATCCTTGTGGTATCAGGCTTTCAGCAGATGACAATGAATTTGTCAAAGCCTCCGGCTTATACTCTTCATGTACTGTCGGAGTGTGCTGTGACTCCTCCCACGATGCTATGGTCAAAAAATTATGCGGCTACATATTACAGTAGCCGCATTTACTATTTCTTACGCTTTTCTTTTTGTCTTATGAATTTCTTCTGTTTTTAAGCTTCAATACTCCACCTATTGCAAGAAGCACCACACTCAGGCATGCCACAATAAATAAATCAGGAACATAGTCCTTTATTACCCAGTATGGTATACCTCCGACAATAGGCGCAATAACTATGCCCACCGGCAAAAACAGATGCAGAAAAATATTCGCTATCATGTTTCCGCTATTGTCTGTTCTCCATTTGTGCGACTTGATAATCTCCATCAGCGCAACCAATATAAATGCTGCAAAAACAAGGTCATAGAACAGGTGCGCATCGACATAATCCTTTGGGTCAAGCTCGTCTGTTGCATATCCCATAAGCGTCATCACAACCTTTGAGGTTACCTTGTTCATCAGATTGTTTGTGACCATATAGTCATTGGTATTTGCGAGGAATACAACGCCCACACCGCTCTCCGGAAGCAGATACATGTCTGCGATATAGTTCTCAGTGAGACCTGTGTGATTGTACACCGTCTCGACATATTTATCCGAACGTACCCAGCCCATACCATAGCCTGTCTCACCTGACTCATCCATAGGAACTGTTGCACGAAACATTGTGCTAAGGCTCTTGTCAGAGAGTATTCCATAACCGCCACGCAGATACATCTGAAGATATTTTCCCATATCATTTGCGCTGGATGCAATATAGCCCGCCGGTACAGTGGACCACGAATCGCTGAGCGGATACTTCACATCACTTTCCACCGAAAAACCGAAATAATTGTTGTGGCCTGTAATCAGACCATCCTTCTTCGCTTTTGCATAGGCTGCGCTACTGTGAGTCATGCCAAGTGGTGTAAAAAATGTCGCTGTCAGATAATCGCTGTAGCTAACACCTGATACTTTTTCCACTATAAGACCAAGTATGTCATAATTGACATTCGCATAGGTATATTCTCCATTTTTGCCAACAATCTTTGCATTTCCCACATGCTGGTACACGCCAAGTCCGCTTGTGTGATTGAGCAGCTGTCTTATCGTAATCTTAGTCGCATCCTTTGGATTTTTGAATACCTCGGCTGCATCCAGATAAGGATTTACCGGGCTGTCAATATTCAGATGTCCTCCCTCATACAGCTTCATGATGCATGCCGCAGTAAACGACTTGCTGAGTGAACCGGTGATAAACGGTGTGTCAAGGCTCTTGCATTCCCCATATGTACCGGAGAAAAGCACGCCCTCTGCATCTACCACCTCAACAGCCATGCCCGGAATCCTGTAATTGTCACAGGCTGCCTTTAAGGTATCCTCTATCTCTGTATATTTCGGCGAATAATTGTTGTTGTCAAGCCTTGGTATCATATCTATCACAAGACCCACTATAATAGCAACCACTATTCCCATCAGAGCTCTCTGTGGTATCAGCCCGATATAATGTGCATAATTGGTATATGTCTTTTTCGCCATATCCTCGGTGCCCTTTATCCACACCTTAGGCGTATGTGCATACCAGCCACAGTATACTACCAGTTCAAGAAACAAAAGCACTGCCATCCATATCAAAAGCGCAAACACAAAGCCCGTTGAAAAGCTTGTTGCCCCTGCTATTGATGTCAGTATAACAAGAGCTATCGTCCAGAATATAAGTGTCGGAAGCTTCTTTACAAACTTCTCCCAGTCTGTCATGATACGGATATTCCTATTTCTGTAGCCGCGCATATGCATGACCTTTTTCTGCAGCTTCTCGGGCATATTACTTATCTTATATGCCGGATCCCGCTTTATCCGTATTACTCTGTATATGCCAAATATTAAGCAGCAGACTATTATCTCAACTGCCAGTACCATTCTATCAACCACCTTATGTCTTATTTACAGTCATTTGAGACTGTACTTTACATAAAAATTTAGCACATTTTTTGTGCTATGTAAACACAAAATAATATGAATACTACGGGCCGTATAACAGCTACAAATCAGTTCTGGCCATAGTATGCGTTAGCCCCATGCTTACGGTAGAAATGCTTCTCCTTTATGTTGTCCGGTGCCGGCTTAACGTCAGGATTTACTGACTCTGTGAGTCTGGCCATCTTTGCCACTTCCTCAAGGACAACGGCGTTGTGCACAGCCTCAGCCGCATCCTTTCCCCAAGCAAACGGTCCGTGATTCTGACAGAGCACAGCCGGTGTGTATACAGGATTGATTTTTCTGTTCTCAAAGGTCTCTATGATGACGAGACCTGTGTTTTTCTCATAGGCTTCGTTGATTTCCTCTGTGGTGAGATTTCTCGCACATGGAATTGAGCCCAGGAAATAGTCTGCATGAGTGGTGCCGTAGAGCGGAATATCCCTGCCGGCCTGTGCCCATGCAACAGCCTCGGGCGAGTGTGTGTGTACAATTCCTCCAATATCCGGATACTTTTTGTAAAGCTCTAAGTGTGTTGCAGTGTCTGACGAAGGCTTGTATTTTCCCTCTATCTTATTTCCTTCAAGATCCATGACTACCATATCATCAGGGGTAAGCACATCATAATCCACTCCACTTGGCTTGATGACAAAATAGCCTGTTTCCCTGTCAATTCCACTGACATTGCCCCATGTATATGTGATGAGCCCTCTTCTTGGGAGCTCCATGTTTGCTTCGTAAACCTGTTTTTTTAATTCTTCAAGCATTATTCTGTACCTCTCTTATCTTTAATATTACAGCGGAAGCGCCTTTACCATGGCACGCTCTGCCTCAATTGCCGCCTTATATGTATTTATGTACTCATCAAAGCCCTTTACATCATCAGGGTCCGGCTGCATTACTATGCCCTTTTCGCCATTAAATACCCTGTCTGAAAGATATTTTTCCAAAGGCTCTCCATCTGCTTTATTCACCATATAAGCTGCGAGCACTGCCATGCCCCACGGGCCGCCCTCTCCGGCTGTCTCCATGACCGCAACCGGTGCATCCATGGCTGCTGCAAGTATGCTCTGGCCCACACCCTTTGTCTTGAACAGACCACCATGACCGTAAAGTGTGTCTACCTTTACTTTTTCCTCTTTAAAGAGAATATCACAGCCGATTTTTAGTGTTGCAAGACTCGCATAGAGATGTGTGCGCATAAAGTTGGCAAGATTCATCCTTGCATCCGGCTTTCTGGCAAACATAGGTCTGCCCTCGTTGAGTCCGATGACAGGCTCTCCCGAGAAAAGGTTAAAGGCTACAAGGCCGCCACAGTCCTTATCGGCTGTAAGCGCATTGTTGTAGAGCTTTCCATATATGTCATTCATATCTATATCCATGCCAAACAGCTCTGAAAATTCCTTGAATAATCCCACCCATGCATTTAAGTCTGACGTACAGTTGTTGCAGTGCACCATAGCTACCGCATCTCCCGATGGTGTGGTGACCATATCAAGCTCCTCATGAACTGCCTTAAGTGCCTTTTCAAGCACCACCATAGCAAATACAGATGTGCCCGCTGAAACATTTCCGGTACGCACTGCAACAGAATTGGTTGCGACCATTCCCGTGCCTGCGTCTCCCTCAGGCGGTGCAAGCAATATACCGCTCTCCAGATTGCCGCTTACATCAAGCCTTTTAGCTCCTTCCTCTGTCAGCGTACCTGCCTTTTCTCCAGCCGTAAGCACCTTCGGCAGAATGTCTCTTATATCCCACGGATATTCTTTTACCTTATCTAATGCTGCAAATTTATCAAGCATTGCCGCATCATAATCCCTGGTCTTCGAATCGATAGGAAACATGCCTGATGCCTCACCGACACCCATTACCTTTTCACCTGTGAGCTGCCAGTGAATATAGCCTGCCAATGTTGTGAAATATGATATCTTTGATACATGCTCTTCTTTATTTAATATAGCCTGATACAGATGCGCTATGCTCCACCTCTGCGGAATATTAAAGCCAAGCACCTCAGTAAGCTCTGCTGCAGCCTCACCTGTGATGGTATTTCTCCATGTCCGAAATGGCACAAGCAGATTATTCTCCTTGTCAAAAGGCAGATAGCCGTGCATCATGCCGGAAATACCGATTGCTGCAAGCCTTTTGATGGTAACTCCATACTTTTCCTTTGCATCCTGCGCCATCTTGCTGTAGCAGTCTGAAATGCCCTCCCAAATCATATCCAGGCTGTATGTCCAAATGCCGTCCACAAGCATGTTTTCCCAGTCATGGGCACCTGTGGCTATAGGAGCATGGTCCTCCCCGATAAGCACCGCCTTTATTCTGGTAGAACCGAACTCTATTCCGAGCACAGCCCTGCCGCTTTCAATAACACTTTTTACGTCTGACATAATATACCTCCACCTTGTAATGTAAATTTCTGAATAATTACCTTAAATTATTATACTGTAATTGTACAACGTTTTTCTTCAAAAGTAAACAAAAGAAAACATAAATATACATAAATTTTAAAACGTTTTCAAAAGCGTTCAAAAGTGAATATCACTTTTTTTATTAAAATTTCAGATTATATTGATAGAATGTAAAAATTATGTTATGTTATATGTGTTTTGTGTAAACTAAATATGTATAACTGGAGCAAATAGTAAAACAAATTATTTTTACAAACGGAGGTAAACATGAACATTTACTCTATATTGCAGTTATGCGGTGGACTTGCCTTTTTCCTTTTCGGAATGCATGTTATGTCAGGCAGTCTTGAGAAGCTCGCAGGAGGCAATCTCCAAAAGATACTTAAGGAGGTAACCTCAAACCCTGTCAAGAGCTTATTTTTTGGAGCAATAGTCACTATTGCAATCCAATCCTCATCCGCACTTACTGTTATGCTTGTCGGACTCGTAAACTCCGGCATCATGGAGCTTGCCCAGACTGTCGGTGTCATCATGGGTTCCAACATCGGAACCACTCTCACCGCATGGATTCTTAGTCTTTCAGGTATCGAAAGTGACAATCTGTTCATCTCGATGTTAAAGCCTGAGAACTTCTCCCCTGTCATAGCGCTTATCGGTGTAATTATGATTATGGGAAGTAAGAAGGAAAAGCGCAAGGACGTTGGAATCATCATGGCAGGTTTTGCCGTACTCATGTATGGTATGCAGCTCATGAGCGGCGCTGTATCACCACTCGCAGATATGCCTGAATTTACCGGACTGCTCACCACCTTTAACAATCCATTCCTCGGAGTGCTTGTAGGTGCTGTATTTACCGGAGTCATCCAGTCATCTGCCGCATCAGTTGGTGTGCTGCAGGCTTTAGCCATGACAGGCGCTATCTCATATAGCATGGCTATCCCGATCATCATGGGTCAGAACATCGGTACATGCGTGACTGCACTGCTTTCGTCAATCGGCGTAAACAAAAACGCCAAGAGAGTATCCATCATCCACATCAGCTTCAATCTGTTTGGTACAGCAATTGGACTTGTAGTATACTGTATCGCACGTTATGCTGTTGATCTGGCATTATTTAATGACAGCATCACTCCTGTAATGATTGCGGTATTCCACTCAATCTTCAATATCGCTACCACTATTATCCTTCTGCCGTTTAGCAATACTCTTGTAAAGATTGCTAAAAAGCTTGTCACAACCGACAACGCAGACGGACAGGTCGTACTCGACGAGAGACTTTTACTCTCACCGGGACTTGCTGTCAAGGAATGTCTTGAGAAGACAAACGAGATGGCTGAGCTTGCAAGAGACAGCTTCAAGAATGCTTTAGACCTCTTTGACAATTACTCAGATTCAAAGTTTGATGATATTGAAGTCATGGAGGAGCGACTTGATTACTTAGAGGATCAGCTTGACACCTTCCTCATTCACTTATCCGGAAAGGATGTTTCTGAGGACGGCAACAACGAGATTTCAAAGATGCTTCATGCAATCAATGACTTCGAGAGAATCGGAGATCATGCGATAAATATGGCAAAGCTTGCCAAGCAGATTGATGACAACAAGCTTGAGTTTTCAAAGAACGCAAGAAAAGAGCTCACAGTGCTCAATAATGCTCTGCGCGAGATTCTCACTCTCACTGTAGAGGCATTTGGCAAAAACGATTTGACAGAAGCAGTCAAGGTTGAGCCTCTTGAGCAGGTTATTGACGATCTCACCAAGGAGATTAGAAATCATCATATCGAACGTCTTCAGAAGGGCAAATGTGACAGCAGACTCGGCGTATTCCTCACAGATTACATCACAAACTGCGAGAGAGCTTCGGATCACTGCTCAAACATTGCTGTATGCCTGATTCAGACACACAACTCTTCATTCGAGACACATGATTATCTCAATGAGCTTAAGGCCGGACAGGAGCCTGCATTTGTAGGTCAGTTCACCATGTATCAGGACAAATATCATCTTGATGAGGATTCTAAAAAAGCAAAGAGTAAAAAATCATCGAAATAATATAACGTAATTAAAAAGCAGGATTTCTGATTAATTTCAGAATCCTGCTTTTTATCATCGTCTGGATATGAAATGCTTCACAATCGTATAAAGCACTATGATGCATGCAAACACATATCCCATCACACCAAGCGCCGGTATGCCAAGTATCTTAGGTGTCATATCTGTGGTACACACTATGCTTGAGCTGATTAGAAGTGCCATAACCCATAAGCCCATGACGATATTTCTCACCAGCCTGTGTAAAAGCCTCGCAAGCTCATCAGAAGCATGCATGTCAAGATTTATGCGTGTCTGCCCTCTTTGATATTCCTCGAGTATCTGCGCCATTCTCTCCGGCAGCTCTGCCATACGGTGAGCTGATTTATATGCTGTCTTCCCGGCTTTTTTAAGCTCGCCCTTCAAATCAAAATTCTTAAACATCTCCTGCTTTATCCTTGCAGAAGCAATCCCAACCATGTTGATGCCCGGTGCAATATCCGCAAGCACACCCTCTATCTGAGTGATTCCCCTAGCAAGCATTGTAAAACCATGTGGCATAACAATACGATTTCGCTTCATGACATCCAAAAGCTCCTGAATAAACTCTGCGACATCTACCTGTCCCATATCCAGACTGCCATATTTATTTATGATTATCTTGATATCCTTGTACAGCTTTGCCCTGTCAGGCTCACCCTTAAAGTCACCAATTGCAAGCACCGCATCCTCTATCATGCCGATATCGTTCATGGCGATGCCGTAAACAGCATTGCTCAGTTCCTTTTTGTCATGCTCAGAAAGCCTTCCCATCATGCCCATATCAATCCAGACGATTTTGCCATCCCTTATCCTGACATTACCCGGATGCGGGTCAGCATGGAAGAAGCCATCCTCTATCACCTGCCTGATATAGTTGTCAATCAGCTTGCTGCCTATCTCCTCAAGATCATAGCCATCCTTTAAAAGCCCATCCTTGTCATCGATATTAAAGCCCTTTATATACTCCATGACAAGTACATGTGATGTGGTATACTTGCGGTAAAGCTTTGGTGTGGCTACAAATGCAACATCCCTGTTATTGCCGGCAAACTCCTCAATATTGGATGCCTCAAGCAGGAAATTCATCTCCTCCTGCGCCACCGACCACATCTCATCAAGCACCATATCAAAATCCACAATGCCCTTTATAGAGATGGGCGGCACAAGCTTAACCGCCTTGTGAAGCAGCGCCATGTCCTTTGACATTACCTCGTGAATGCCCTTCCTTTGCACCTTCACAACCACCTGCTCACCGGTTTTAAGTGTGGCCCTGTGCACCTGCGCTATAGAAGCTGCCCCAAGAGGCTTTTTATCTATTGAAGCAAAAACATCCTTCCATGAATAGCCAAATGAAGCATCTATGACAGCCTCCACCTGCTCAAACGGCATTGGCTCGACATCTGAGCAGAGCTTCATAAGCTCCTCGCAATATTCCTTCGGCAGAATATCCGAGTGAAGCGACATTATCTGTCCAAGCTTAATATAGGTAGGTCCCAGCTCCTGCAATATAAGTCTGAATTTTTCGGGTGTAAGTCCATGCGTGAGCTTGTACTTCTTAAGTACCGCTGTCATCTCCTTCAGGCGGCTATCCATACTAGTTCACGCTTTCCTCTTCATCGTCCTCAGCTTCTATTTTTATATCCGCTGTCTGTGATTCTCCACCGGAAGTACTTTTTCCATCGGCTGAAGTATCTGTTACAATGTCCTCATCCTCGAAAACGCTTTCATCAGCTTCTTGATCCACGTCAGCCTCATCCATCTGTGCAAGCTTGCTCTTTAAAGCCTGTATCTGTTCAGGTGTCATCTTGTCCAAAAGCTCCTCGAGCTCCTCCGGTGACTGTGGCTTAACAGATACATTTACATTTTTCTTTACTGTGTCCTTGATATTGTGCTTAAGCTCCTGATTGAGCACCTTGCCCTGCTCGACAGTCAGCTCACCTCTCTTGACCATTTCATCAAGCACTTCCTTTGATTTCTCAGCGGTCACTGCCACTGTTCCTATTCCTGCAAGTAAAATCTTCTTTAATCCGTCTGTAAGTCTTTCCATGGTAAAATCCTCCGTTTCCTGTTATTATAGTGAAACAATCCTTGGCACAAAAATGATAAGTCCAACTATCGCAGCCATTATTGCTGCCACAAGCACTGCTCCTGCAGCCGTATCCTTAGCCACCTTGGCAAGCGGCTTTCGCTCTGTCGTTACCAAATCTACAACTGACTCAATCGCAGTGTTGACCAGCTCCAGGGCTATCACCAGTCCAAACAGCGTCAGGCAGATGCACCACTCAGTCGGTGTTATCCCAAGTACCGCTCCTGCTATCACTACAAGTATCGCGACAGTGCAGTGTATCTTGATATTGCGCTCATTTCTGATGCATGTAAATATGCCCTCGAAGGCATAGCCGAAGCTTTTGTACAGAGGTGGTTTCTTTGCTTTTTTCATGTTGATACCTCTCGTGATTTAATCTTGGAATTAGTTTTGATGCCTTTTACTATGGTACTATTGTATAACTTTTTGGTTCAAAATAAAAGAGGATTGTGCAATATTGTTCAAAAAAGTAGAAGTAATTGACATTATAAATTTATCGTACTAACCTAAACACGTAAAATATATAGTTATAAAGGTAATCATATATGACAAATTTACATTCAGATAAAATAAAAACAGCAAACCTGCATACTGCAGCCAATCATATTTATACAAATACTCAACTTCGAAAGCTTTTGGTTCCGATTATAATAGAGCAGCTATTGGCCTCTCTTATGGGAACTGTGGATACAATGATGGTCAGCAATGTAGGTTCTGCCGCTATCTCAGCGGTCTCGCTTGTAGACTCAATCAATATCCTTGTCATACAGGCACTTTCAGCGCTTGCCGCCGGTGGTGCGATCCTCTGTTCACAGTATCTGGGAAGTCACAATACAAAAGGTGCCCGCCATGCTGCAAAGCAGGTATTTTTTGTCATGGCGTTTCTGTCTGTTATTCTATCTGCTTTTTGTCTGATAACAAGAAAACCGCTGCTTCGTGCCATTTTTGGTGCAGTTGAAGCTGATGTAATGAGAAACTCACAGGTTTATTTCTTTTTTACATTGCTATCATTTCCTTTTATAGGTCTCTATGATGCCGGCGCATCTATTATGCGCGCACAGAATAACAGCCGCAATCCTATGGTCATATCTGTTATTTCAAACTTTATGAATATCGGCGGCAACGCTATTTTGATTTTCGGCTTCGGTATGGGTGTTGAGGGAGCTGCTATTTCCACTCTCGTATCCCGAATATTCTGCGCGATTGTCGTTATCATACAGCTTCGAAGGGAAAATGAACCGATTTTCATCAGGAACTATATGTCTATACGCCCTGAATGGGGCCTGATTAAAAAAATCCTGCTCATCGGTATCCCATCAGGAATCGAAAACAGCATGTTCCAGTTTGGAAAGCTGGCTATCCAGTCTACTGTATCCACTCTTGGAACCGTGGCCATCGCAGCCCAGGCCATGACCAATATCCTCGAAAACTTAAATGGTATTGCTGCTATCGGAATAGGAATAGGTCTTATGACTGTTGTAGGACAGTGTCTTGGTGCCGGCAGAAAGGATGAAGCTGTCTACTACATTAAAAAACTGTCACTGGTGTCTGAGGTCGTTATCATTGCCAGCTGTCTGATTATTTTCATACTCACAAAGCCTATTACGATGCTTGCCGGAATGGAACCGGCCAGTGCAAGTCTTTGCTTTGAGATGGTTGCCTTTATCACAATTGTCAAGCCAATCTGCTGGGTACCATCCTTCATACCGCCATATGGACTGCGTGCCGCAGGCGATGTGAAATTCTCCATGATTGTATCCTGCTGCACAATGTGGCTTTGCCGTGTAAGCCTGTGCATATACCTCTGCCGTGTATGGGGCTTTGGTCCGATTGCAGTGTGGATTGGCATGGCTTGTGACTGGATGCTTCGTTCTATTATATTTACTGCCAGATTCCACTCAAGAAAATGGCTGAATCATCATGTGATTGATTGATAATAACAAGCTATACTATGCTCTATTCACAAATCTGTATAATATAAGTAAAGGAAAAACATGAAAAACTATCAACCGGACTATTACAACAATTTCAAATGTATTGCTGACAAATGCAGTATCACATGCTGTCAGGAGTGGAAAATCGCAGTAGATGACGCTACAAACCGCAAATGGAAGAAGCTTTCTGCTGATAAAGTGTCTGGAAAAAGTGACAATCTAAGCTCTTACACATGCCATAAGGATGGCAGTCTGGTTATTAAACTGGACGAAAAACATCGGTGTCCGTTTCTTTCAAATGATAAGCTATGTCATCTTGTAATGACATACTCAGATGAAGTGCTTTCAGAGACATGTGCACTGTTTCCCAGAGAAATCCACCGGTTTTCATCACATGAAGAACGAACACTCATGCCGTGCTGTCCGGCAGTTATCGACCTGTGGTGCGAAAAACCTGTCACATTTCCTGTAATATCCGAGACCCGGAATAATTTATCTACGGCATTTTTAATCCGTGATAATCTGATTAAACTGATATCTGACCAAGGGATTTCAGTGGAGCAGGCTTTGCTTGACGGGCTTTACATTTTATTGGAATTATATAAAAACCAGCCAATCACCAATGCACATATACAGGAATATTTTTCCGGACATACGCTTAACGAACTGAATACCGCCATGGAAGATATCCATATCCCGGACGAAGATACATTTATTGAATGCAATGAGCTGCTTCAGGATTTATCAGTAAATTATCGTAAAGAGGGTTTATACACAGCCTTTCTTCAGCCTGTACTGACCGAGGCTTGTAAATACTCCAATATTTATTCACAGTCAGACGATAATTCCATGAGCCGCACCTTGCAAACATCGCAGAAACAATTTTGCTCAATGCTCACAGATTATGACATTGTTTTTCGCAATTATCTGGCAAACGAGCTGTTTTCCGACCTAATATCGCCTGAAGCAGCATCCACTAAAAAGATTATTGAACACATGATTATCAAAATGCAGTGGATAATGATTGAATACACTGCTATACGTCAAAGTCTTTTCTTGTGGTACAGTCACAATGCCAATAGTCCGTTGACATATGAAACCATCAGAGAGCATATTGTCATCATCTCACGCATGACAGGATATGATGATGATGACATACGCGAATATCTTGAAAACAGCTTTGCAAAGCTCATATGGGATTGGGGCTACGCCGCACTCATTATGGGAATTAGAAAATAATTACAAAGGAGATTTTTACTATGAGAGAAACAATTTTAGGCAATCACATACGAAAGGTTCCTTCAGTTGCAGTTGGATGCATGCGCCTTTCTGAAAAATCGAAGGATGAGATGAATCATTTTATTCATGCAGCTCTGGAACAGGGCGCATATTTCTTTGATCACGCTGATATCTACGGTGGCGGTATGAGTGAGAGCGTATTCGGCGAAGCGTTTGCAGACGATCCATCCCTAAAGCGTGAAGATATTTACCTGCAGTCAAAATGTGGCATCCGCCAAGGCTTCTATGATCTCTCAAAGGAGCATATTCTGAAATCTGTCGATGGTATTTTAAAAAGGCTTCATACAGATTATCTTGATCTTCTGCTTCTTCATCGTCCGGATGCACTCGTAGAACCGGAAGAGGTTGCTGCTGCATTTGATGTTCTTTTTGAAAGCGGAAAGGTCCGCCATTTTGGTGTTTCAAACCATAAGCCGATGCAGATTGAACTGCTACAGAAATATGTCCGCCAACCACTCGTTGTCAATCAGGTTCAGTTCAGCATTCCTGTTTCCAATCTCGTTGCAAATGGTATGGAAGTCAATATGGAAACACCCGGTTCAATTGATCACGACGGAAGTCTGCTCGACTACTGCCGCCTCCACAATATCACTCTCCAGGCATGGTCTCCGTTTCAGATGCCGGCATGGAAAGGCTGCTTTCTCGGAAGCGACGAATACCCGGAGCTGAATAAAAAACTTCATGTAATAGCCGAAAAATACAATGTCAGCGATACTACTATTGCGGCCGCGTGGATTTTACGCCATCCGGCAAATATGCAGATTGTTACCGGAACTTCAAGCGAAAGCCGCCTGAAGGAAATTATCGCGGCATGCGATATTACTCTGACTCGCGAGGAATGGTATGAGCTGTACCTTGCTGCAGGTCACCTGCTTCCGTAGAAATTATCAGCATTATTTTTCAAAATGCTGATAATCCTTGGAATGCGTCCAATCGCCTCCCCACTCAAAACCATGCTCCGTAAACAGCTTATAGCATAAATCATCATGGTCAATCTTGTGCGAAAAATCCCTGCTCCGGTCAACATAATCTGCGGCATTTGCGGGCTCAATCGAAAGCTCCCCATCGACTGTTTTGACATAAGGATTGTATAGAGTGTTGATATCCACCGCCATTCCCATTCCATGCTTCGATATCTTTGTAGTGTGGGAGATAAATCTGAAATTGAAGGCCGATGAATTATTGTCGCTCATAGATGCCTCATCATCTGCATCGTATTCATCAACGAGTCTGACTTTTTCTATTTGATATCCGGACTCATAGAGCTCCTTAAATATTTCAAGTACATCATCTGCGATATCTTTATTTACAACCAGCTCACCTTCATGCACCTGATTGTCAAAGCCTACGTGTAATACATGTATATATCGCAGATTTTCTCTGGGGAGTGTACAATCTGCCTTGTATGATTTGCCCTGCATTTTTTCAAAAATATCATCCGGAATTTCGGATATATAAAATTGCTCTTTATTATTCTCATAGGTCGAATCCAGAATATCTGCTTCAGATGTACTCGTGTCAGGTGTATTCGTATCAGCTACACTCGTATCAGATATACTTGTGTCAGGTATATCTTCACATGTATTTTCTGATACATTCGTAGACGATTTATCATTAGACTCTTTCTTATGATTTTTAATGAATTCTCTGCCCGCAAGTGTGACGATAAGCAGCGATGCCACGGCTGTGATTATTATGTTTGTGTGTCTTTTCATATTGGTTTTATGCCTTTCAAAAGAACCATTCGCCTTAACTCATTTTCAACACCAAGGCTTTTAGAGGAAAAATCAGATTGACTCACATATTGCCAAAAGTGATTTTTGAGTTGAATTTTCAGTCAATACATGTAATATTGATTATACAAAAAGTGTGCCACCGATAGACGGTTGACCCAAAATTGTTTAGCTAAGAATAGCCGCTCAACTTACCCGGTCTGGGCGGCTATCGTTATGGTGGCACCCAATGAAATTTTATCATCGCTCCATAGCATTTTCAATGTAATATCACTCTAAACTAATTTGCCACCAAAACGATGTGATGGAGAGTCGTTGCTATTAGCAGCAGCGCAAAAGAAAAGTTTTCTCTTGAATCTGTGTTTCCAAGTAAGCAATTGTCGCATCAGGAACCATCTTATATTCAAAGTATCTCTCTCCCTTGTCGTAAGAAAGTTGCAAACGTTCCTCAAATTTTAAAAGTTTCGACTTATCTCCCACTCTTAGATACGCTTCATCCGCCTGGTTTGCATGTACATCTGAATTTGCCTCAATATGCATCAGTAAAACATGATTATCCCTTCCCTTACTATCTACGCAAGGTACTCTCTCAATCTCCACTTTCACTGTAGGATTACAATAATCAAATGGAACACGTAATAGCTCATTTAACTTTTCAGTCTCAAAATCTACGCCTTCAATTGTTCTAGTCTTATCCGTAATGCCAATCGCTATGGTTCCACCATATGCATTTGCAAAAGCCACAAGCTGAATTGCTAATGCCTTAGGATCTATCTGAATACTCTTTCTGTCAAGTATTTGTTTTTAATCTTTTTCTTTGACTTCCTCTATTGTCAAGATTTCACCTCCCTATTCATATAAAGAATAGTAATATACTTTGTATGGCTTATAGCTATTTATCATTTTCTTCGCTCAGCTTGTCCCTGTATATTTCTATCATATTTCCCTTTGAATCTCGCCATTCACGCCATCCATCATTTGCTGCATAAACTACAATAGCTCCTGCAAAACTAGGTGAACATTCTCCTAGTTCTGTATCTTCTAATAGAATTCCATTTTTATCCAATGCAAGTTCTAATCTTTTAGCCACAGCTTTAGATGATACTCCAACTCCTGGATTAAGTGCTAAATTACTACCTTTAAGAAGTGTCCAGTTGCCATTCACAATTCGAGCTTTTGCAGAAACAACTTTGCCTTCCTTTTTACTATTTCTCGAATAAACATAAATTCCATCTGGAATAATTTTACTGCGCCCATTATCTGTAGCTTCATCAAATATTTCTTCCTTTGATTCTGTTTTAGGGAAAATAACTTCACCATCAAAGGAAGATAACAGTTGAATTGCTAAATTCACATCTAAAGCAAACATTTCTGTGTCTCCCACTCTACTCTTCTGAAAAATAGAGTGAAGCATAGTTTCTTTTTCATTATAGTCCTCAACTTCTATCGCAAATGAACGCTTTAGACCTGTAATATTACAATAACCATTATGTTCAAGATGATACATTCTGCTTTCAAATCCATCTGAATTTGTCTTTCCAATCTTTATAAGTCCTGGCACCACAGATGTCATAATATATATATTACCTTTTGCCAAATTCTTTTCCTCCCATTGCGGTTTAAAATCGTAGATTATATATAAATTGCAATCGGGATAATCATTACAACAGGAGCTTCTATCGTGGTTGTAATGCCACCTTCTCCAACAAGCTGGCTAAGAGATGGGTCATTAAATAAATCCTTGAATTCTTTCATCTTATCTAATTGCAATTTAGAAAAAACAGTATTTCTCAATAAGCTTATCTCCCCTGAATCCTTACAAATTTGCACTATTTTACCTAAAATCTTATAGTTACCATCTGTAATTTCAGTCATACTATTATTTAAGAAATAGTTTTCATCTGTAGGCAGAATAACTTTTAAATCAGGCGTTTCACAAATAATATCTTTTTTGCCGTCTGCTTGTAAGCCATTAATCAATCCTTCTATTTGAGAATTGAACTTAGCATCAGACATTAATTTGTCCTTTTTGCTCTGATTCCCCTTGGGTTTATCAGAAAACAGATTAGCTAGTATCATCATCTCTTTCAATGCAGCCAACATATCAATTAATGGATTTGTTTTCAAATTCCCTTGAATTTCTACAAAGTCACCAATCTCGTACTTATTAACATCCCTTTTAATCAATTTTGCATCCTCAAGGTCTGATTTAAGTTTTTGAAACAAAGATACTGTTGTATGCGTCTTTTCTTCGGTAATCGTTTCTCCACTGTTATTACCAGATTTCAGCTTTCCCTTAATTCCGACATTAAACAAGGCAAAGTGATTTCCTGTACCAATATTGGCTTCTGCATCCTCTTCTCTGTTCTTATTTCTAGATGTCTGAATATTTTTTACTTCCGAAAATCCATCTTCAATGGTTGCTAGCATATCAAAAACAATTTTCGTGTTAAGATATATTGGTATCGTTAATTTGTTTTTATCAATTTTTTCTCCCAACTCTATCCCTCCTCGCAAAGTTTGGTTTGATTCTGGTTGTTTTAACGCAATTATCTATACTTTCTTGTATTGATAACCAGTATCTTTTCCACTCATAAATCTTCGTTTCACACATTTTTAGTACCGATCCAGTACCATTGCTATATTGTCATTATTGTGTGTAGTTCCAATGGCTTGTAGGTTTGTTTACTATTCAGAGAATAATCATCTGATAGTTTGTAAGTCCACCTATGGAAATTATAATCTCCAAGCGATATTTCTGCAAGGAAAAATTTTGTGGTACTAATCGTTAGCACCAACTTCATTTACCTTTTTAACATAATTAGAATCAGAAATAAAAGTATACTTTCCTTTACTTTCTTCAACAACACCCATTTCTCTTAATTTTTTCATAACATTCTTAACCGTTGAAGTTGAACATTTCAATACTCGCTCTATCTCAGGAGCTCCAAATATCTGATTAGTTTCAATTTCTTCATATACTTTTAATATGTTTTTTTGTTGGTTCATTATAAGTCTTACTCTCGATAGCCAACTTTATATTTTGAAAAGACAACTTTTCACTCTCAATAGCTATGTTTTCATTCTCAACAGCTAACTTTCCAGCCAAATAGCCAACTTTTTTAGCATTTGAATTATAAATAACCGCCTGCAACATGAAAGCACTTGTACGATAAATCGAATCTTTTAATCCAACCTGCTCCAACTCATTACACATACGATTAACACATTTTACAAATTTATAGTTCTTTAAAAACTCTGCAATCTTAGGATTTCTTGAAAAATGTGTAAAACGAATATTATCCGCTCTTACAAGTCTCGGAAGTTTTCCTGGGCTTTCAACTACTATATGATTATCAAACATTTTTATCTGAATATCTGTACCGGTAATACTATAAGCACGATGGGTAACAGCATTTACAATCAATTCTTGTCTGACAAACTTATGATATTCCTCATCTGTAACAAATGTTCCATCTGGTCCAAGATACGTTTTTTCTTTTACCTGTGTATCCAAATATGCAATTGACTCATTTATCATATTAAGCAATGTGCCTTGGCTTACTGATTTTCTGTTGCAAAAATGTTGCCGTTAATGTACCACAAACTCATACCTAGGATCAAATCGTTTTATATAATCATGAAATTCTTTTATGTTATTAAATGAATATATCTTTTCGAAATCACTCTCACTCAACACTCTTAATTTTCTTTCCTTTGCAGTGCTTGTAGACCCACCAATATATATCTGATATTTTACATACTCTGGTGCAACTTCCTTATCATCACTCAACTGAAGATACTTTAAATGAGGATAATATCTTTTAGCCATTCTTATCACATTAACAGCCATATCCAAAGGTACTTCACACCCTAACCAAATTGCCTCATGCTCTATATTACTCACAAACTTTTTATCACTGCCAAATCTATATATACTTGCTATATAGTTTTGCTTAAGCAATTCCTCAAGCAATTTAGAGCAGTTATACATTGGACTAATTTTTACTTTTAATATTCTTTCTTCTTCATCTTCAAAAGTACCCATTAGAAAATCATCCAAATTAGATATGTAATTTTCTTTATCATTTTCTGATATTATCGAATCCTCCACAGTTGGAATAATCTTCTTTTGTAACTGAGCAATATCCATCAAAGCTTTCTTTATTATTGCAATACTTTCATCATTTTCTTCTTTCTGAGTCATAGTTTCCGTATCAACTATTACGCTTTCATTTTTCTGCGTATTATTATTATATGTTTTGACAAAATTTTGCTCGTCTTTATAGTCAGACGGTGAATACAACTTTTTATGATGTTTAGTGACAAGCAAATAAAAAGCCCCCAGAACAAGACACGGAAATAGAACAACAAATATAACCAATATGGTATTTTGAAAATCATTTAGATTGCTCTTCACTATTACAGTACTAGCTATTGCCTCTGTTAAAACTAAAAATATACCTATTACTCCTATCGGATTTTTAAAGAAATTTCCTTTATCACCTATAGTAT
>OGNN01000526.1_pt1 | contig 24244 bp, 20 predicted proteins | sample 1573461 | NCBI WGS metagenome assembly OGNN01 (sample SAMEA2581998, study PRJEB24529) | metagenome | biome: Human gut stool | place: China | collected 2011
ACCCCGAGATTACAAATCACGTGCTCTGGCCAACTGAGCTAAAGAGGCAATCTTTACAGCCGCAATACGGCTAAGTTTTCGACCTATCGGAAAACGGCTGCAAAGATACAACTATTTTTTGAATCCACAAAATTTTTTCGTGTTTTTTTTATCGATTCCTTGTTTTTTCTTTAAATTTGGTCAATTGAACCTTCATAGAATCCACTGCCTGGTCAACTCCCTCCTCAAAAGTATCGCATGTCTTCTCCACGAACAAATGGGTTCCTGGGACTGCAACATCGAGATGGACTTCCTTGTTAAGGGCAGTAGCAGGTTTTACGACCTTTAATTGCACCTCTACTTTCTGTATATCTTCATAAGTTTTCTCCAACTTGGCGATTTTCTTCTCGATAAACGCCTGTAACTTCTCAGTAGCGTCGAAATGAATCGACTGAATCTTAATTTCCATAGTGACCTCCAATTTTAAAAGGTTATGCCCTTGGATGGGCTTCATTATAAACTCGCTTTAACTGTTCGAACGTTGTATGCGTATAAATCTCCGTAGTAGAGAGCTTGGCATGTCCCAACAGTTTTTTCAAACTTTCAATACCAACATGATGATTCAACATTGCCGTAGCAAACGTATGCCTCAAGACATGTGGACTTTTCTTTTTCAACGAGCAGACCCTCGAGAGGCTTTCCTTCACAATAGAGCGAACATTAGCAGTACTCATCCTCGTCCCCTTTCTAGAAAGAAACAAAGCATCCGACTTTCGCTCCAAGCTAAGATTCCTCAGCCTTATATATCCTTGTAAAGTTTCACAAAGCTCGTCACCAAACGGAATGACACGCTGCTTATTTCCCTTTCCCGTGACCTTCAACTCTTTATTCAGAAAGTTGACATCCTCATCATTCAAGCCAACCAGTTCCGAGACTCGCATCCCAGTTTCATAGAACGTTATAATTAAGGTACGCGCACGTACACTATTATAATCAGTCCCCCACTGTTGCTTATCCAGCAAATCCTCCAACTCACTCTCTTTCAAGAATTGCGGCAGAGGTTTTTCTTTTTTCGGCCCTTGGACTTGATAAACAGGATCACTTTCTACATAATGCCTCGACAAGGCAAAACGATAAAAAGTCTTCAAAGCACTCAACCTTCTACAGACTGAAGTAGCCTTATTTCCCTCGTCAATCATCTGAGCCATCCAGTTACGGACGAGATCAGCATCAACGGTTTCCCAAGAGAAGGAATCAGACAAGTCCCTAGCAAACTTCTCGAAGTGTTTCAAATCATCCCGATAGCTTTCTACTGTCCTTTGCGACCTATTCAGTTCGCACTCTAAGTATTCTAAGAACTTGTCAATATTCAGCATAACGTTGCTCATTCTGTTATTCGGCAACGAAGTTACGAAAATTAATTCAAACTACCAAATTTTTTGAGGATTTTTTACTATTATTCCTCGTTTGCGCGCAACTGCTGTACGTAAATGGCGTGTTCCATCTTGAGACGCTTCAAAACAGATGGCTTGTCGTACTGCTGACGAGCACGCAATTCCTTAACAACACCTGTCTTTTCAAACTTTCTCTTAAACTTCTTGAGAGCTCTCTCGATGTTCTCACCGTCCTTAACTGGTACAATAATCATTTTTTGCTTTTAATTTATAATGTTAAACTTATATTATTTCTTGCGTAATGGGCATGATGCCACAATTTGCGGGTGCAAAATTACATCTTATTTTTCAGATAACCAAGAATTTAGACGTTTTTTTTGTTTTAACGCCTTCATTTTATGGCTTTTGTGGCATTTTCTAGCCATTTTTTCTCCTCTTCATCAAGATAAGGAGCCAATTCTGCATACACCTTAGCATGATATTCATTGAGCCAAGCCAGCTCTTCCGGCATGAGCATTGCCAAATCAATTGGTGCTGTATCTATCGGACAAAGGGTTAGAGGTTCTATCTGTAAGAACTTACCGAATTCCGTTTTCTTATAATCGGAAAGCAAGACTGTGTTTTCGATACGTACTCCAAACTTTCCCGCCAGATAGAGTCCTGGTTCATCCGTCAAAGTCATGCCGGCACGTAATGGAGTCGGCATATACTCCATTCGGATTTGGTGAGGTCCTTCATGCACGCTCAGATAGGATCCAACACCGTGACCTGTACCATGCAGGAAATTGAATCCTTCTCTCCACATGCACTCTCGTCCTAAAGCATCGAGTTGAGTACCAGAAGCGCCATCAGGGAATTTAGCCAATTCCAACTGTATATGAGCCTTCAGTACCAACGTATAGATGTGTTTCATTTCCTCGGTAATCGGCCCCAGAGCAATGGTACGGGTAATATCAGTAGTGCCATCCTGATATTGTGCACCTGAATCAAGGAGCAGCAATCCCTCCGGCTTCAAAGGAATATCAGTTTCCGGCGTTGCCTCATAATGAACGATAGCTCCATGAGCCTGATATCCAGCAATTGTGTCAAATGAGATATCACGGAACAATTTCTGTTCTGCACGCAAAGCAGTCAACTTCTTATCGATTGAGATTTCGGTTTCCCCTCCAGCCTCAACAGCCGGAAGCAGCCATTTGAGGAATTTCACCATCGCCACACCGTCTTTCAACATCGCACTACGATATCCGGCTATCTCGACCTCATTCTTCACAGCCTTCATTGCCGGTATTGGGGAAGAAGCTTGAACTATCTCCTGACATCTTACTGCTTTCCAAAGATAATAACTGGTTTCGTTACCATCCAGGAGAATATTATATTCAGAATAAGCCTTCAGCCCCTCTTCCACCTTATTATATTTATATATAGAGACACCGTTGGATTCCAGATATGCACGTATCTCGGAGCTGACTTTAGCTTCATCAACAAAAAGTGAAACCTTGTCCGAAGCTATCAGGAGATAGCTGACAAACACAGGGACGCAATGCACATCAGTACCACGCAGATTCAGAGTCCAGGCGATATCATCCAGGGCAGAAACCAACATGCCATCAGCATGCTGAGCTCTTAAAGCCAGTCTGATACGCTTAATCTTAGAAGAAACATCCTCACCAGCAAATTCCATTGGCTGAATTTCTACAGGTTTCAAAGGAATGGAAGGACGATCTTTCCAAATTTCCTCCAACGGATCAAAATTGGTACGAACCGTGATGCCACCTGCTTTACGCAAATCAGCAATCAATCCTGAAGTTGAGGAATAGGAATTAACCCATCCGTCCAAACCCACTTCTGGAGAGTCTACATCCTGCAGCTCCTTCCCCAGCCATTCTGCAATCGAAAGAGTTCCCGGAATTTTCAATTTCATCAACTGAAACTCAGTACCTTTCAACTGTTCCTCAGCAGCAAGAAAATAACGGGAGTCTGTCCACAACGCAGCAGAATGCATGGTCACGACTGCTGTTCCTGCAGAACCATCAAAGCCTGATATCCAAGCCCTACCCATCCAATGGTCAGCAACATACTCACTTTGATGAGCATCAGTACTAGGAAAAATGAACGCAGCAAGATGCTCACGCTTCATAACCTCCCTTAAACTTTCCAATCTTTGATTTATCATATTCATCGGCACACATTATTTATAATTATACATTTCATTTATTATCACCTATCTCCTCAGGAAAGAGAAGAAAATATAGCATTTTGCTAATTAGAGATTACAAAGATACGAATTTTAAGAATTAATCACAAATTTAAGCGGAAATAAATGCACGTTTTACATTACTTTTTAGTAATTTTGCGGTCGGAAAGCCAAAAGAGCGAGATTTACGATCTTTTTATCTGATGACAATCCAGCAAAACAAAAGTTGCAACACATTGCAACTCAGTAAGCAAGAAATTTATAAACATCTTAAATAAAATATTGTAGTTATGGAATTTTTAACAAATGACAAGCTCGTTATCGTCGGTGCAGGCGGTATGATTGGTTCAAACATGGTTCAGAGCGCTTTGATGCTCGGTCTTACTCCTAATATTTGTCTCTACGACATCTTCGAGCCAGGTGTTCACGGTGTTTTCGATGAGATTCAGCAGTGCGCATTCCCTGGTGTTAACGTTACTTATACAGTAAATCCAGAGGAAGCTTTCACTGGTGCTAAGTACATCATCTCTTCTGGTGGTGCTCCTCGTAAGGAGGGTATGACTCGTGAGGACCTCCTCAAGGGTAACTGCAAGATTGCTGCTGAGTTCGGTGACAACATCAAGAAGTACTGCCCAGAGGTTGAGCACGTAGTTGTTATCTTCAACCCAGCTGACGTTACAGCTTTGACAGCTCTCATCCACTCTGGCTTGAAGCCAAATCAGTTGACATCACTCGCAGCTCTCGACTCTACTCGTTTGCAGCAGGCTTTGGCTCTCGAGTTCGGTGTACAGCAGGATAAGGTTACTGGCGCTCACACTTACGGTGGTCACGGCGAGCAGATGGCTGTATTTGCTTCTCAGGTTAAGGTTGACGGCAAGCCATTGGCAGAGATGGGTCTTTCTGACGAGCGTTGGGAAGAAATCAAGCACCACACAGTACAGGGTGGTTCTAACATCATCAAGCTCCGTGGTCGTTCTTCATTCCAGAGCCCAGCTTACAACGCAGTTAAGATGATCGAGGCTGCTATGGGTGGTGAGAAGTTCACATTGCCAGCAGGTTGCTACGTTAAGTGCGACAAGTGCGGCTTCAAGAACGTAATGATGGCTATGCCTACTACTATCGACAAGACTGGTGTTCACTTCACAGAGCCTACAGGTACAGAGGAAGAGCTCGCTAGCCTCGCTAAGTCTTACGAGCACCTTTGCAAGATGCGCGATGAGATCGTAGAACTTGGCATCGTTCCTCCAGTAGCTGAGTGGAAAGAGATGAACCCTAACTTGTAATTCTCCACTTCGGATTTTTAGAAGTTAACTCGATAAGGGCTGAATCGTGAAAATGCTTCATGATTCAGCCTTTTTTGATTTCCATTTTTCCTGCCTTCAGCAACTTTATCCGCAAATACGCCATAAAGTTACATTTTTCAGCAAATCGGGTTATACGACTTTGGCATTATTTTTGTAATTTTGCACACAGAAATTACAAATAAGAAAGGATAATAGAAAATTATGGAACAGATAAAGAACAAATCATTCGGAGGCGAGCGCCCTCTCTTCGGTGCTCACGATGTACGCCTGGAGGACATCACGATTACAGATGGCGAGTCGGGCATCAAATGCTGCAAGAACATTGAGTGTCATCATTCCAAGTTTTATGGCAAATACCCTTGGTGGCATGTGGATGGCTCCCTCATCACAGACTGCTACTTCGCCCCAGAGAGCCGTTCCGCCATCTGGTATAGTGACAATATGGTGATGAAAGACTGCACCATCGATGGTCCTAAGTTCTTCCGCGAAATGAAGAATCTGGATTTGGAGAACGTAAACATCACAGATGCTGATGAGACTTTCTGGAAGGTAGATGGCTTGAAACTGAAGAACGTAAAACTCCACGATGGAACTTATCCATTCATGTTCTCCAAGAATATCTATGTAGACGGACTTGAGAGCGACTCCAAGTATGTATTCCAATACTGCAGAAATGTGGAGATTCACAACGCAAAGATTACAACCAAGGACAGTTTCTGGGAATGCGAGAATGTAACCGTCTATGATTCGGAACTGAATGGTGAGTATCTGGCCTGGCACAGCAAGAACATCAAGTTCGTACGTTGCCACATCAGCGGCGAGCAGCCTCTCTGCTACATGGACCATGTAACTCTGGAGGATTGCACCTTTGATAAGGAATGCGACCGTGCCTTCGAGGATTGCACCAACATCGATGCAAAGATTAAGGGAAGTATCACCAATATCAAGAACCCTATTTCCGGAAGAATCGAGGCAGACGAAGTGGGAAGCGTAACATATACTGAGTTTGCCAAAGCGCCAAAGGGTGCATGTAAAATCACAGATAAATCGAAATAGTTTAAGAGGTAATTATAGAAATGACAACAATCAAGTAAATTACTTATTGTTCCCATAACTAATTATTCTTACACTTAACTGAAATCTTCGTTCATAGACACTGAACGGCCGTTCAAAAGCTTTGAATGTACGTTCAATGTCTTTGAACGGAGATTCAAAGTCTATGAACGAAGATTTCAATTAGGAGAAAAAGAGAATGATCCTATATAAATAAGAGATTTATCCTATATAGATAGTAGAAACAACATAGATAGAAAACAAATATGAAATACAATTTTGATGAAATCATCGAACGTCGTGGAACCAACTCATACAAATGGGATTTGGTGAAGGAAGACGGCGTTATTCCGATGTGGGTAGCAGATATGGATTTCCAGACTGCTCCCTGCATCATCGAAGCTCTTCAGAAGCGCGTAGCTCACGGCATCTTCGGCTATACCCTCGTACCAGATTCTTATTACGAGGCTATCATCAGCTGGTTCTCCCGCCGCCACCAGTGGAAGATAGAGAAAGACTGGATTCTCTATACTTCAGGCGTTGTACCAGCCATTTCCTGCTGTCTGAAAGCCATCTGCATGCCTGGAGAGAAGGTGCTGGTACAGACTCCTGTATACAACTGTTTCTTCTCCTGCATCACAAACAGCGGCTGCGAAGTAGTAGAAAACGAACTGAAACGTGTGGGCAACTGCACTTATGAGATAGATTTTGAAGACTTCGAGCGCAAGTGTGCCGACGAGAAGACTACCGCCTTCATTCTCTGCAACCCTCACAACCCAGCCGGAAGAGTATGGAAGAAAGAGGAACTTGAGCGAATGAACGACATCTGTCTCAAGCACGGGGTAAAGGTCATCGCAGATGAAATTCATTGCGAGCTCATCATGCCAGGCTATCAGTATACTCCATTTGCCAGCATCAGCGAGGCTTGCCGCGACAACTGCGTAGTATTGAATTCTCCATCAAAATCATTCAATATTGCAGGCCTTCAGATAGCCAACATTATCTGTCCGGATGCAACATTGCGCCGCCGCATCAACCGTGCCATCAACATCAACGAGGTTTGTGACGTAAACCCATTCGGCGTTATCGCTCTCCAGGCAGCTTACAATGAGGGAGAAGAATGGTTGAATGAATTAAACCAATATCTCTACGAGAACTATCAGGCAGTAAAGGAATTCTTCAATACCGAATTGCCACAAGTTCGCGTTACCCGACTTGAAGGCACCTACCTGGTATGGCTCGATATCCTACCATTCGAACTGTCAAGCGACGAGGCTTATGAGAAGCTGATGAATGATGGCAAGGTTTTCGTCAACAGTGGTACGATGTATGGCAGAAAGGCTGGCCAGGGCTACCTGCGCCTCAACATCGCCTGTCCTCGCAAGACCCTGATGCAAGGCCTGATTCGCATTGCTCGGGTTCTCAGCCAGTATATGGATGAAGAGGATTTAAGCGGATGCCCTGCATAATGAAGCGAAGAAGAAGAAAAGATTTCTAAATAAAATGTTTAAAACAAGATAAGATGGAAAATGAAGTTTTGAAAGCCATTAAGGAGAGAAGAAGTATTCGTCGTTTCAAGGCAGACCAGATTACCGACGAAGAGTTGAAGACGGTATTGGAGGCCGGTACATGGGCAGCAACAGGTCATGGAACCCAGGAGCCTTTCATCATTGCCGTTCAGAATCCTGAGATTTGCGCCCAGCTTCGCAAGATGAACGCAGACATCATGGGTGTAGAGAGCGATCCTTACTACGGAGCGCCAACCATCGTCATCGTCCTGGCTCCAGAAAGTAATGTGAACGGAGTAAAAGACGGCAGCCTCATCTTGGGCAATATGATGCTTGCAGCCCACTCTATCGGTCTTTCTTCCTGCTGGATCAACCGTGAAGACGGTATGTTCGCTTCAGAAGAAGGCAAGAAGTTGATGAAGGACTGGAATCTGCCAGAGGGATTGATGGGCGTCGGAGCCCTGGCATTGGGTTATGCTTCTGCACATCCTCATACCGTAAAGCCTCGCAAGGAGGATTACTATCGCATTATTAAATAAGACAAGCAAAAGACAAGACAAGCATGGAATGAAACAAATGGAATTCTATGCAGCACAACAAAAAAGGTCTCATGATTTTCAAAACCATGAGACCTTTTATTTATATATAAGATACTATATATTATATAATGTAATCCTTTTATATATTATAATTCAACCTTTGCCAGAACCTTACCGGTGGCACCCGAAAGACTCGCTACGAAGGCGCCAGCCTTATCGCCAGCCTGCTTCAGGAAAGCCTCATCGTTCATCATGGAACTCATCAAACCTGAGAAATCCTCATAGGTATTGATTTCAAAACCTCCACCCGATTTCAGCAAGCCCTGAGCCTCCTGGAACTTTTTGTTGTTTGGGCCGAAGATTACCGGCATATTCCATACGGCAGCCTCCAGGGTATTATGAATACCTACTCCAAAGCCACCGCCGATATAAGCCACATCACCATAATTATACATGCTGCTCAACAATCCGAAGCAATCAATAATCAGCACATCAGCCTTGGCTGCCTCCTCAGGAGTTGTCTGCGTATAGCGCACCACCTTCTTATTCTTCAGCAAGGAGAGAATCAGTTTCAGATGCTCCTCGGCAATCACATGAGGTGCAATCAGCAGTCGCCAGTCCTTATGCTCATTGAAGAAACGGATAAAGATTTCCTCATCTGGAGGCCATGAACTACCAGCCACGAAGACCTTATAGTCTGGATGAGATGTTTTCTCAGAAGACGCAGCAGAATCAGAACCAGCCACCCCACTTCTGAAAGCTTCGCAGATAGGCAAGTGCTTTGCCGCCTGCTTAATCTGGAGCACACGGTCGAAACGGGTATCTCCTACCACATCCACGTCAGTGATTCCGATGCTTTCAAGCAATCGCTTGCTTTCCTCATTCTGAACAAAGAAACGGGTAAAGCACTTCAACACACCAGCATAACTTCTGCCATACCACTTGAAGAACACCTGATCCTCACGGAAAATACTGCTCACACTATAGGTAGGAATATTGCGATGTTTCAGGATATGAAGGAAGTTAGACCAGAATTCATACTTGATGAAGAAAGCCATCACAGGACGTACAAGGCGGAGAAAACGAATGGCATTCAGACGGGTATCTACTGGCATATAACAGATGATGTCTGCACCCTCATAGTTCTTGCGCACCTCATAACCTGAAGGAGAATAGAAGGTAAGCAAAATCTTATACTGCGGATATTCCTTGCGGATGAGTTCCATCAAAGGACGTCCCTGTTCAAACTCGCCGAGCGAAGCCGCATGAAACCAAATGTACTTAGCTGTAGGATCCACCTTCTGCTTCAATATCTTGAAAGCCTCACGTTCGCCACGCCACATCTTGCGCACCTTTTCATTAAACAAGCTGGCAATGGCTATGCCCCAAAGGACGAAATAGATTACGATATTATAGATCATGATATTTCTTTATATTGGTTACTATCTATAAATACGTGAACTCTCTGAGGAAAATGCCGCATCATCTGCCAGCCATTTCCCCAGAGAGATATTTATATTCGAAAATTATCCCAGAACTTCGATTGCCTTGCGAAGACGACGCAATGTCTCCTCCTTACCAAGGAAGGCAGAGATGTCGAACATTCCAGGGCCCTTACCCTCACCAACAAGAGTCAGGCGGAAGGCGTTCATCACATCACCGAGCTTATAGCCCTTGTCCTCTACCCATTTCATCACGATAGGCTCCTGACCCTCGATTGAGAAGTCCTCAATACCCTCGAGTACCTCAGCGAGTTCGGTCATCTGCTGTGCAGAATACTCCTTCCAGCGCTTCTTGGCTGTCTTTGCATCATACTCTGTAGGAGGAATGAAGAAGAATGAGCACAATGGCCACAACTCATAGACGAAGTTCACACGGTCCTTCATCATGTGTACCACCTGCTTTACGCGGTCCAAAGTCTCCTCTACACCATTGTTTGCCACAATAGGTGCAAAGAGATTGGCAATCTCATCATCACTCTTCATGAGGATATATTCATGGTTGAACCAGATGCCCTTCTTGAAGTCAAACTTGGCACCAGCCTTAGAGCAACGGGAGATATCGAATGCCTTCACCAGTTCATCAAGAGAGAAGATTTCCTGCTCTGTACCTGGATTCCAGCCTAGGAGCGCCAGGAAGTTGACTACAGCCTCTGGGAAGTAGCCACTCTCACGATAACCGGAAGAAACCTCACCCGTCTTAGGGTCATGCCACTCCAATGGGAATACAGGGAAACCAAGGCGATCGCCATCACGCTTAGAGAGCTTACCCTTACCCTCTGGCTTGAGGAGCAAAGGCAGGTGGGCGAAGCGAGGCATGGTATCCTCCCAACCGAAAGCCTGATAAAGGAGAACGTGCAATGGAGCACTAGGCAACCACTCCTCACCACGAATCACGTGAGAGATTTCCATCAGGTGGTCGTCTACGATATTTGCCAGGTGATAAGTAGGCAATTCATCAGCACTCTTATAAAGCACCTTGTCATCCAGGATATCGCTCATCACCTTCACATCGCCACGAATCATATCGTTCACGTGAATCTCCTGACCCGGTTCAATCTTGAAGCGTACAGTATATTGCTTACCATCTGCGATGAGCTGATCTACCTCCTCCTTGGAAAGGGTAAGAGAGTTGCGCATCTGCATACGGGTATGAGCATCATACTGGAAGTTCTGGATTTCGGCACGCTTTGCCTCCAACTCCTCTGGAGTATCAAAAGCGATGTAAGCCTTGCCGTTGTCCAGGAGCTGCTGCACATACTTCTTATAGATGTCGCGACGCTCACTCTGGCGATAAGGACCATGCTCACCACCGAAGCTCACACCCTCGTCAAACTGGATGCCGAGCCACTTGAAAGATTCCAGGATATACTCCTCAGCTCCAGGAACGAAACGATGAGAGTCTGTATCCTCAATTCTGAACACGAGCTCGCCACCATGCTGGCGAGCAAACAAATAATTATAGAGGGCGGTACGAACACCACCAATGTGCAATGCACCTGTAGGACTTGGGGCGAAACGCACCCTTACTTTTCTATCTGTCATGTCTTATTTTATAGCTTATTTCAAATTTTTCTGCAAATTTACATCTTTTTTTGCGATTATAATAGTTTTTTTTCGTATTTTCGCACTGTAAATAGAATAATTAGACGAAAATGAGCATATTCAACAACCCAGAACACAATTATTGGCGTAATTTTGCCACAAAAGCAGTTCTTATCTGCGTAACCGTTGCCATCATTGTTTGGTTCTTGCCACACAATGAAGGACGACAGTATCGGTATGATGTAGGAAAGCCTTGGATGTACGGTTCCGTCATCGCAAAATTTGATTTTCCTATTTACAAGACAGATGAATCTATCAAGCATGAGCAAGACTCTTTGCTGAAACAGTTCCTGCCTTATTATACCGTCAATCCTAATACGGAAAATGTACAGGTGCACCGGTTCCGACACGACTTCAGCCAGGGCATTCCCGGACTGCCTAAAGAGTATGTTGAGCTCATAGCCCAGCAGCTGCACAAAATCTATCAAACCGGAATCATCAATACCCCGGAATACAACCGTATCTATAAAGACTCCACGAGCATGATTCGCATCATCAGCGGAAAGAATGTCCGTAGCGTCCCTATCGGCAGTTTCTATTCTACCATTGCTGCCTACGAGCGAATATTCTTCGACGAAAGGATAGCCGCCCAGCGCCAGATTCTGTCACGCTGCAACCTTAATAATTATATCGAGGCAAACCTCGTTTACGACAAAGAACGAAGTGAAACCGAGAAGAATGATATGCTCAGCAGTATTCCGCTCGCCAGTGGCATGGTGATGAGCGGTCAGAAAATCATAGACCGTGGTGAAGTGATTACCGACAACACCTACCGTGTGCTTTGTTCTTTTGACAAAGAGATGAAGCGCCGCAGTTCTACAGCAGACGAAATCACGACAACCATCATCGGTCAGATTCTTTTCGTCTTCATCCTGGTCATCATGTTCACCAGCTACCTCAGCCTGTTCCGGAAAGACTATTTCGACAAGCCCCGCAGTATCACCATGCTCTATGCGATGATAACGCTGTTCCCTATTTTTGTTTCACTCATCATGAGTCATAACTTCTTCAGCGTTTATATCATCCCATTTGCCATGACACCGATATTCGTGCGCGTCTTCATGGATTCGCGTACGGCATTCATCACCCATGTCACGATGATACTTATCTGTGCGGCAGCCGTAAAATACCAGTACGAGTTTATCATCGTACAGTTGGCTTCCGGTCTGGTTGCCATCTATACGTTACGCGAACTGTCCAAGCGTTCCCAGATATTCATCACAGCCTTGCTGGTTGCCCTTGCCAGTGGCGTGGTATACTTTGCACTTCAGCTGATGCAGGATAATCAGGTGTTCAATATCGATCGCAATATGTACACCTATTTTACCATCAACGGTATTTTCCTCCTGTTGTCGTACCCGCTGATGTATATCATCGAAAAGATGTTCGGATTCACCTCTAACGTGACGCTCTTCGAGTTGTCAAACACCAACAAGGGACTGCTCCGCAATCTGAGTGAGATAGCACCGGGTACCTTCCAGCATTCCATCACCGTAGGTAACCTGGCTGCAGAAATCGCCAACCGCATCGAGGCAAACAGCCTGCTGGTACGTACAGGAGCCCTCTATCACGATATCGGAAAAATGACCAACCCGGTTTTCTTTACCGAAAATCAGGCTGGCGTAAATCCACACGACCAGCTGAGTGACCTGGAAAGTGCACAAATCATCATCAATCACGTATACGAAGGCTTGAAGATGGCTGAGAAGGTTGGCTTACCGGGCATCATCAAAGACTTCATTACTACGCATCATGGCACGGGAATCACCAAATTCTTCTATGTCAACTATTGCAATGCCCATCCTACAGAGGTGGTTGATAAATCCCTGTTCCAGTATCCGGGTCCTAACCCTTTCACCCGTGAACAGGCGATATTGATGATGGCAGATACTGTAGAAGCTGCCTCCCGTTCAATGAATGAATATACCGAGGAAAGCATCAGCAACCTGGTGAACAAGTTGATTGATGGTCAGGTAGCTGATGGTTTCTTCAAGGAATGTCCGATTACATTCCGTGATATAGCCCTTGCCAAACAGGTTCTTATCGAACGTTTGAAGGCAATTTACCACACTCGCATCTCCTATCCTCATTTAAATGGAGATGCCAAGAGTACAACAACAGCCAAGGCATAGAAAACGCCATGTAAGGCTATCCCCCCAAAATGGCAACTATGAGCCCATCATTTTGCACATAAATTAACTTCTGTGCAGATTAATGGGCTTTTTGCGTTAATATACTTTAAATAAATACACTAAACGACAGCAAAATAGAACATTCTTGTTACCTTTGCGGACGTTTTTATTTAAAATAATTAAAATGAAGAAACTAAAATTAGTTAGTCTTGCCATTGCGATGGCTTCAGCAACCCCTTCTTTTGCAGGTGGTTTGCTCACTAACACCAATCAACATGTAGCATTCAACAGAATGATGAGCCGTGAGGCTTCTATTGGTATCGACGGTGTTTATTACAATCCAGCAGGAGTTGTATTCATGGGTGAAGGAAAGCATCTTGCCATCAACTGGCAGTTGGCTTACCAGACACGTAGCATTGAGAATGATTATGCATTGTTCACCAATAATGTGAACAATCCTACTACTCCACGAGAATTCAAGGGCAAGGCTTTTGCACCTGTTATCCCTTCTTTCCAGTATGCTTATAATAAAGGTAGATGGTCTCTCCAGGCTGGCTTCGCCCTCACCGGTGGTGGCGGTAAGTGTACTTTTGATAATGGATTGGGCTCTTTCGAGAAGATTGTTGCTGAGACTGCTATTGCAGCTTGCCAGCTGGCTGGTGCCGTAGACCAGGTTGCTTCACAATATGGCGTACCTGCAGTTTTCTCTAGCGATAAGTATTTTGGAAAGGAAGGCAAGTATAGCTACAATAGTTATATGCACGGTCGTCAGTACTACTATGGTCTCTCTATAGGTGCAGCCTATAAGATAAACGAGCACCTCAGTGCATACGCTGGTGTACGTGGCGTCTATGCTTCAACAAACTACTATGGATATGTAGAAGATATCAAGGTAGGCAATATGCCTCTCTATATGGTACTCGACCCTACCAAGGAAAAGGCAGCCAACATTGAGTTGAGCTGTGACCAGAGCGGTTTGGGATTCACTCCTATGCTCGGTATCGACTTCAAGACTGGCAGATGGAACTTTGCTGCCAAATATGAATTCAAGACCCGCATTCGTTTGAAGAATAAGTCAGTAAACCAGACACCAAGTATTGGTAACCTTCCGGACAACCTCCGCAATGCCTATATCGCAGGTGGTGTGCCTGAACAGGCTGCAAATGCCATTCTGTCTAATCCTGTTATTCAGGGAGCAATGGGACAGCTGAAGACTCAGTTTGATTCAAAGCTTGAGGGAGCTATCGGCGAATACGAAGATGGCAAGAAGATTGCTGGTGATATTCCTGCTTACCTCGCTGTAGGTGTTGGCTATAGCCCAGTAGATGCTGTTCGAGTAAATGTTGGTTTCCACTGGTTCGACGATAAGAATGCAACATCTTATAAGAACCGCAACAAGGAATTGGATCGCGGTACGTTGGAGTATAATGCCGGAATCGAGGTGGATGTCAACAAGAAGATTACATTGAGTACCGGTTGGCAGAACACCAACTATGGCTTGAGCGATGAGTACATGGACGACAAATCGTTCGTTGTCAGCTCCAACTCTGCTGCCATCGGTGGTGTCTACCACATCAATAAGAAGATGGATTTGAACGTGGCTTATTTCCATACCTTCTATCAGCACAAGAAAACTTCAGAGAATGTCCAGCTCACAGCCCAGAAGAACTTCAGCTACAACTCTGACTATACTCGTAACAACAATGTGTTTGCAGTTGGTCTCGACATCAATTTCTAAAAAGAATTCACTTTCTTTTCATAAGAAAACACATAACTACAATTATAAAGGCTATCCCGCAGCAGGCAGGATAGCCTTTTCAATTATAGCGGATCTACATCATAGTAGATTTGCAAAGCTCCATATCTCGGATCTTTCAGCATCATGTTCTGGGCATACTTCAAGTATTCCCTTACCTTCATCTGGTCGATTCCATTCTCCAACTTGATGACTAACTTGCGTATATTCATGGTCTTTACCCTTGATACGGCTGGCTTATCCGGACCTAGCACACGCTCCCCAAACCATCCTCTTAAGGTTTTGCCCAGTTCAAAACTAGCCTGCTGACATATCTTTTCATGCTTATGTTTCAGGAACACGTTGATAAGATGGAAGAAAGGCGGATAATGAAACATCTTTCTCTCTTCCAGGATTCCCTTGAACAATCCCTCGTAATCATTATGCACCACCTGTCCGATAACCGGCAAAGTAGGATTCTTGGTTTGCAGGATTACCAGTCCCCGCTTCCCCTTTCTTCCTGCTCTTCCACTCACCTGTGCCATCATCATAAAAGCATGCTCATAAGCACGGAAATCAGGATAGCTGAGCATCGAATCTGCATTCAGGATACCTACCACACTCACTTTATCAAAATCCAACCCCTTTGAAATCATCTGAGTACCTATCAGAAGATTGGTCTTGCCTGATGAAAACTCAGCAATAAGTCGTTCATAGGCATTACGGGTACGGGTGGTATCCAGGTCCATACGGGCAATCCGGGCTTCGGGGAAGATTTCTGCTATCTGGTCTTCGATGCGTTCCGTTCCTATTCCCCTGCCCATCAACTCGGTACTTCCACAGTTCGGACATTCCGTTGGTACAGGATAGGTATAGCCGCAATAATGACAGGTCAGGAGATTGATACTCTTATGCAACGTAAGCGATACATCACAGTTCTTGCATTTAGGCACCCAGCCACACACCTTACATTCTATCATCGGGGCAAATCCTCTTCGGTTTTGGAAGAGGATGGCTTGCTCTCCATTCTTCAATGCCTGTCTTACTGCCGCCAGAAGTTGAGGAGAATAAGCTCCTGTCATCATCTTGCGATGGCGCAGATCTTTCACATCCACCACCTGTATCTCTGGCAGTTGGATGTCCTTATATCTTGTTTTCAGTTCTACCAGTCCGTATTTCCCCTGCTGCGCATTATAATAGCTCTCCATGGAAGGGGTAGCTGTTCCCAGCAGAACCTTAGCGTCAGCATACATATTAGCCAGCATGATGGCTGCACTGCGGGCATGATAGCGTGGAGCCGGATCCTGCTGCTTGAAGGATGTCTCGTGCTCTTCATCTATGATGACAAGTCCCAGCCTTTGGAAAGGCAGGAAGACGGCACTTCTCGCTCCCAATATCACGTCATAAGGCTGGTCAGACAACTGCTTTTGCCAGATTTCAACACGTTCAGCATCGCTGTATTTAGAGTGATAGATACCCAGACGGTCACCGAAAACCTTATGCAGCCGTTCCATAATCTGTACGGTTAGGGCGATTTCCGGCAACAGATAAAGCACCTGTTTGTGCTCTTCGATGGCTTTTCTGATGAGATGGATGTAGATTTCCGTCTTTCCACTGGAAGTAACACCATGCAGAAGTACCACGTTTTTCTTCATCATCTGCATCAGTATCTGATTATAGGCATCCTGCTGCGCCATGGATAAGGGTTTGATCAAATCCAGATGTGCCTCACCCGAAGTATTCAATCTGCCCACTTCCAACTCGTAAGTAAAGAGAATGCCACGGTCGATAAGCGCCTTCACGACAGCCGCCGTACAGTGGGCTTCGTTCATCAGCTCTTCCTTGGTAACCTTCCTGATACCTTCCCGTGGAGTATCTCCCTCCAGACTATCCCAATGAGAAAGGGTGAGGAAGGTGGTAAGAGCCTTCGACTGCTTCAACGCACGCTGCACCATACTGAGAGCCACATGGAGCGCCTGCTCATTCCGGAATCCACTTGCCAGCTCCACATAGAGTTCCATCTTGGGCTTGAATTTCTCGGTAGATTTCATTCCCGAAGGCATGGCAGCATTATATACATCTCCCAGTGAAGACATATAGTAACTGCTGATCCATTGCCAGAGCCGGTATTGCTGCGGCAGAAGAGAAGGACATACATCCAGCACCGCATCTATCGGCTTGCAGTCGAAGTTGGGCTTCTCGGAATGAACATCCGCAACCATGGCAATATACTTCTTGCTTTTGCCTAATGGCACCAGCACTCGCATACCGGGCACGACCTTTTCTTCCATCCCTGCAGGGATAGAATAAGTAAAGGTTCCGTCGAGCGGAAGGGGTAATATCACATCTACGTATCTCATATCTTATCTTCTGAAACGATGGGATGCTCCACTTAGGAGCATTCGTTTTGCAAAGTTAGCAAAAAAAAAGCAGATATCCATCATTGGATACCTGCTTTTATATATTTTAAGCACAAGAACTATTAGAACCAATAGCCCAAGGCAATTTGCCAACAATTGCTACGACTTCTCGCCTTGGCTATAGACTCCAAAACCTTGCCATAAGAGATGTCGGCTGTCTTTCCACAAGCGATATTGTAATTGGCTGACACCTGAAGATGCTTCAACAATGTGGCACCCAAACCTACGTTAATGCTGAAGTTGGAGTTCTTGAAACTGAAAAAGTTATGGCCTTCCTGACCATTAGAAAAACTTGTGTCATAATTCTTATGACCGATATTGAAGCCCCACTGTGGACCTGCAAAAAAGAACATATTAGCCATACTTCCCAAGCCTACCGCATAACGCAAGTTTACAGGAACATTAATAGACTGCTGCTTTACTTTTGCAACACCTGATGACTTTTGATATACCACGTCTACAGGAGGTGATAGTAAACTTCCATCAGTTGTTTTGTCCACGTACATAACTTCCGTGTACTCATACTTTACATCAGCACTCTTTTGGTCATAAAGAGCTGCTGCATCCACACTAAATCCCAAAGGCAAAGAAACCTTCACCATAGGACCAATAAAGAAACCAGTCTTGTTGGAGGCATCAAAAATGTCTTTCGTGAATGTCATGTTGGTAACATTCAAGCCACCTTTGACACCAAACTTCACTTGCGCTTGCGCAGGGGTAGCAGCCCCCAAAGCGAAGACACCTAATAAAATCACAAATAACTTCTTCATATCGTATTATATTAATAGACTCATCTTTACGAAACATATAAACTATCTCCACAAAAGCCCAACAGTTTAGTGACGTTCACGACGTACAGAAACTCTAGCGGCACTAGTAGAAGGGCTAGAACTGCGCTGACGGCGGTTCTTTACAGTGGAGCCTGAAGACTTGCCGGATGAACTGCGGCGATTTTTCTTCACACCCTTCACGTTCTTCTTATCCAACTTGGCGATGCTGTCGAGTGAATCCTTCTTAGCCTGATTGCCCCATACATTCTTTTCGAAAGCAGCCAATTCTGCTTCTATGCGCTTCTGTTCCTTTGTCATTGCAGAATCATTAGGACAGTATTGCGCCAAAGTCTTACCCAACATATTATTGGTCTTGTAAATCTTTCCCTTATATTGGGTACGTATAAAATAATCATCCACGCTCATCACCGCAGCATTGTTCAGATTGCTGGTCATCATCTGCTGCTTGGCAAGGAAAGGAGCCAGATCATCATATTTCACCCAGAAGAGAGGATACTTGGTACCACCATCTCCGAAGTCGTCATCACGTGTCATGATAGGACAAAGTGCCAGCACCTTGGTATGGAAAGTAGCCGAGCGCTGGTCGTAATAGGTAGACTCCTTGATATAATAGGCTTTCACCTCACTGGAAGGAATGTCACTGTTATCCAACTTGATTCTACCGTTATTCTGCTTTTCATAATAGATATGGTAGTTGTCCAGGAAAGCCAACGGCTGCACACGGTCGGCAGCAGCAAAGCTCTCGTTTCCATCCATACGATACTGATAGACGTTAATCTTGCCCGTCATCATCAGTCTGAATATTGATGTAAAGAGATTCATCTGGTTACCAATTGGCTCTACCGGATAATACAATCCTGCATTGGCATCCTCATTGAGATCCAACTCACGGTAGATATCTCTTCTCCATACCACATCCTCATCCATTGGGGCTGCAGTAGGAAAGGAAATCTGCGCACGGGTAGTCATGTTGTTGGCATTAGACTGCTGAGCCTTCTGCTGTGCCTGCTGTCTGCGAGCCTGAGGCTGAGCTATAATACCCTGCGTCATTCCCAAGAGCATGATTATGAATAATATCTTTTTCATTACTTTATACTTTGAATATTGAACTTACCTGACGATTACTTCCATCGCAGCCGGCAGGTTTCGGGTAATCCCGTCAGGACCTACAGCCTTGATATGAGAAATATAGAAGCGTCGGTTTCTTGACAGTTTTCTGAACTCTTCGCGCTGTCGTTCAGAGAAGTTGGAACCGGCTGAAGCCAACGGGATAGCATTTCCCATGTTGTCAAAGAAAACGGTCTCGAAGCCCAACACCTTGAATGGAATATCGAGAAGTCCGTCATCAATGGCAGCATGAATGGTTGTTGCACCCATCAGAGCACCTTTCGATAGGGCACCACCTTTGAATCTATCTGTTCCCATCGCAATATAGGCGGTTGGATCAGGAAGTTTTCTCACATGGAAGACGAATGGAGGCAGACTTCTCACCTGTCCCTTATCGCGGGCTGTCACATGGATGGTAACATCCTTACCCACCGCTGAAGGTGTAGCCACGAAATGACCATTGCCCTTAGCTACGAAAGAACCGCCTGTCATGGTTGCAGAAATGGCATTTACCGGAACACCAGGAACACTGATACTGATTGGATTGGCATAGCCTGCATAGAGCACATTCATCAGGTCGGCAGCAACGGTAGCTGTATTAGGAACTGGCAATACGGTATATTCCTGACTGAAGTTACGACGGATTTCCTCGCCATCCTTACCTTTCATCAGGATATAACCACTAAACCGGTGTTCTCCTACCCCACCAGCAGTAAAACTATATCTACCATCAGCAGCCTGAAGCCGACTGCCATTGACATAAATTTCAGGTCGCTGGGTACTATCCACAGCCGCCATCACCACATGTGAATTGAAACGCTCACCGGCATACAGGGTTGTCTTTTCAGGAATCACGAAGGCATCCATTTCGCTTACATTCAGTTCTACGAGTTTCACATCCTTCTTCTTCTCGTCGCCCTTACTCGGCTCATCCAGCAAACTTCTCTTCACCTTCTCCACCAACGACTTTCCCTTGACACCGAGTTCCTCTTCTGTAGGAGTATTCAGTGCCAACATAGCCATCAAGACGACATACATTAGATTGATCATCTTCTGGCGTGGTGATATCGGTCTTTTCTTTATTGCCATTTATTTTTCTTTTAAGTTTGCGGTCATCGCTGCAATCATACGTGCATAAATGCTGTTCAGTTGCTCTATCTGCTGAGCCATCTTCCGGGTCTGTTCATTGATCTGATCGATGGTACCAATCTGCTGACTGGCACTTTTCAACTGCATCTCATAAACCTTGGTAATACCGGTAAGCGTGCGGTTCAGGTTTTCCATCTCCTCGCTGTCACGAGTCAGACGGGAGCTCTGCTCATTAACCTTGCCAAGGGTATCTACCAGATTCTTCAGTTCATCCACATAGCTGCTCTGCACTTTCTGCATTTCCTCAGAAGCTACCTGCATTTCTGCCAAGGCATCCGTCTGAACTATTTGGGAAGCCTGGTTGGCAATACCAGCAATTGGAGAAGAAGACGCTCCTATGGTAGAAGCAGCCACATTCTTGTCCTGGTATTCTACTTTATCGCCCTCCAGATATTCCTCCGTCACATGAGTGGGAAGATCTCTACCTTCAGCAGTCTTATCGAAAGGACGGTCGAAAGCTGACAGGAAGAACACGATAATCTCAGTGCCCATTCCCAGGAAGATCATCAGTTTGGCTCCGGGAAGATGCGTCAACGTGAAGAGAGTACCAGCAATAACGATAGAGGCACCCCAACTATATGCATAGTTCAGGAAAGTCTGACCCGGCACACTATCCATCCACTTCTGCAGACGATAGACAATATTATATTTACTATAGTCACCCATTTTGATTATCTCCTATTCTTATTTCTTGATGGTTTCTGCTTGGCACTCGATGTAGTAGCCAGACTTCTTACGCAACGGAATCCGATATACGAACGTGGCTGGTTCTGATATTCCCAGGAACGCCATGCCGAACGGATAAACGATTCAGGATCTTTCCATGAACCACCTCTCACACTCTTCTTTTTCAATCGGTAAGGATCTTCCTTGGCTGCATTGTATTTCAGTTCCGGATTCAAGTCGTTCATGGCGTCAACACCCGCCTCTGTATAAACGGTACTGGTCCATTCTGCCACGTTTCCCGCCATGTCGAAGAGTCCGTTTGAGTTTGGAGAGTAAATACCTACCTTACTCGTTATCAGATTTCCATCCTTGGTATAGTTACCGCGGTCTGGCTTGAAGTTAGCATAGTAACAGCCGTCTCCATTCTTCACATCCTGATTGTCCCAAGGAAATTCACTCTGGTTCTTGCCTCTTGCAGCAAACTCCCATTCTGCTTCTGTAGGCAGACGGTAACGCTGTACGAATCTGGCTTCTGGGCCAAGACCTTTCAGCAGATAATCGGTACGCCATGCACAGAAGGCATTTGCCTGTTCCCATGTCACGCCCACGACCGGATAGTCATTATAGGCAGGATTACTGAAATAACTTCTCAGATAGATTTCACTTTCCGTATTGCGGAAGTCGTTTACCCAACAGGTAGTATCAGGATAGACATTCACGATATAGGTATTCAGGAAATCCCAAGGTCCGCTCAACGGACGGTTGATGGTTTCGCTGATGATTCTTCCTTCATCATCGATATAAGCAGTATCCTTGGAAATCATCACCACTTCGTCTGGATTCACGGTAACATCCGTGTTCAGGTTACGTTCCTGCGGATTGATACGGTTTCTGCGAAGGGCTGCTGCCGAATAGTCGTAGATTTCGTATTTGTAGTTGAGCTGTCGCCAGTCTATCAGCTTTTCTCCTGTTACGGGATTGGTTTCATACAGACTTTCGTATGCTCGCATTTCATCCTCATTCGGTTTCTTTGGCAACATTTTCTTCCAGTTTACTCTCGGAGGAACAGGATCACCATTCTTATCCTCGGTAATCATATAGGTTTCATCACCACCGTAGGCTGGATCAGCCAGACGGGTACGAAGGATAGAGTCTCTCACATAAGCCACAAACTGCTTATATTCTGAATTGGTGATTTCTGTATCATCCATCCAGAATCCATCTACAGATACATCCTTTCTCGGAGTCTTCTGTCCCCATAAGGAATCCTGACTTTCCAAACCCATTTTCAGAAAGCCACGGTTCACCTTTACCATACCAAAAGGGGCTGGCTCGGCAAAACTCTTACCACTAACGCCAACAACCTCACCGCCTCTGCCAGCCATTGAAGTATACTTGGCACCGAAGCAACTGCTCAGCGTCAAGACAGCAATCAATGCACCTAGAAGGCATATATTCTTTTTCATATTCATGAGTCTTATATTATTTATTCCTGCATATCCACTCTTGTCAGAGTATTCGTACACTCTTATGTTGGTTCTTTCCTTTTTTCACCAGATTGATGTCTGTCTGATAACCGATGAAGAGTTCATGACTGCCATTTCCGGCACTGATAGACGAGGTATAGAATTCGTAGCTATATCCAAGGACTACCCCATGAAAACTTCCGCCCAAAAGAAGCGTTACAGAATGGTCAGGACTGTAGGTAGCACCGCCATACAGCAGCTTCTTGTCATATTGGTAGACCAGTCTGCCAGTCACATCTCCCCGCCAGGTGGTTCCGTCATACTTCACCAACATAGACGATTTTATTTTTAAGAACGGATTTCTCAACTGAATATTGTATCCACCTGTCAAATAATATACGGCATCTATCTTCATTTCATTGGTTTCTCCCAGTTCGATGGTGGGAGAAGTCAGATGTTGAGCTGAAAGTCCCACATACCAAGGTCCGCGCATATAATAAAGACCTACGCCCAAATCCATGCCACTACCATTAACATCGGAGGTGGCAAGAGCAGGGTCACCAGACTCTCCGGCATCCACCTTGCTACCGTCAAACTTCTCGCTGATCATGCCACCCTGCAATCCTATACCCAGCATACCCCCCAGGAGCGGTCGCTTCAGAGAATACTGTAAGGAAAGACGCTGATGAGTGAAAAGACCAATCTGGTCGTTCATCAGGTTGATTCCCACACCATGATAGTTTTTCAACGCATAAAGAGGCATATCCGCAGCCACATACATCGTACGGGGATTGTGTTCGAATCCTGCCATATCCAGAGCGTAAGCAGCCGTTACGTTCAGTTTTGCCTGCTTACCCACTGCTGCCGGATTAAAAGAAGGTTCCATGTCGAAGTAATGACTGAAAGAAGGGTCATACTGCGCCCTGGAACACAGGGCATCCGCCAGCACCAAACATAATATGATAAATCTTTTAAACACAATCTAATAACGGAAGAAACACGATTTTATTATATATAAAAATGAAAAAGGCTGCCCTAAGAAAAGAGCAGCCCTATCATCGACTTTAATATTCGTCGTCATTCCAGAGGAAATCATCCTTTGAAGGATAGTCAGGCCAGATGTCTTCGATGCTTTCGTAAACATCCCCTTCGTCCTCTATTTCCTGCAAATTCTCCAGAACTTCCAGAGGCGCACCAGAACGAGTTGCATAGTCAATCAACTCTTCTTTTGTTGCAGGCCATGGTGCATCTTCAAGCTTTGAAGCTAATTCAAGTGTCCAATACATAGCTTAATTATTTAACGTTTTATGAATTTGGCTGCAAAAGTAATAAAATATATTGTAACTACAAGTTTTTCTCTCATTTTTTTTCATAAAAGAACCTAAAATCCCAAGAAAACAGATTATACTAGAGAAAAGCAGAAAAGATTACGCACAAAATCCTTCTCATCAACAAAGAATAAAAATCTGTGTGCATCTGTGAAATCTGTAGGAAAAAGGTAAAAAGGTAAAGCAGAAGAAAAATCTGTGTGCATCTGTGAAATCTGTGGGAAAAAGATAAAAAGGTAAAGCAGAAGAAAAATCAGTGGGAAAAAGAAAAATCTGCTGGAAAACGAAAAAGCCTCAGAAATCTTTCGAAATCTGAGGCTTTGATAAAAGAAGGCGGCTACCTACTCTCCCGCATTGCATTGCAGTACCATCGGC
>OGNN01000534.1_pt1 | contig 23772 bp, 21 predicted proteins | sample 1573461 | NCBI WGS metagenome assembly OGNN01 (sample SAMEA2581998, study PRJEB24529) | metagenome | biome: Human gut stool | place: China | collected 2011
GATTTGAATCTATGCCCAATTAACAACCGTCAGGGAATTGTAATTGATGGTGAAGATTCAAAGGTTATTTGCAAAGACTAATTTGAAAATTCCAGTTTGTCAATTACAAGTGACATTGAAAGAGTCAGCCCATTCAAGGTGCTGGCTCTTTCAAAAATTCCATTCTAATAAATTGCATGATAACTTAGATTAAAAATGAATACCCATTAGCCGGAAATGAATAGAAAATGAATAAAAGTGTGGTGTTTCGTATAATTATGAGTTAGTATGCATCAGACACACTTTTGTAAAAAGGGAGTTTTATAAATCTTATTGTAGTGCTTTTATTAATTCTATTTTAATATTTCTCTAGAATCTTATTCAGTAAGAAGGTGGCATTCTGGTTTCTTGCCACACCCTTCTGTATCTTATAAGTATAGGTAACATCTGTACCCAAATCTATCTCGAAACAATAGTTGTGGAATTTTCCTGATGCATCATTCTCCATCTTGGAGAGTTCCAGATCGTGGGTAGCAATGATACCGCTCACCGGCTGCTTGGCAATGGCTTCGAGGAACTTTCTCGAACCATTCAGCTTATCCAATGAATTCGTTCCTTTCAAAATCTCATCTAGAATAATCAGCGTTCGGAGTGATTCCTTGTTGCCCTCTGCACTTTCCTTGCAGAACTTCAGAAGTTCCTCCAATCTGATCAATTCTGCATTGAAATAAGAGATGCCGTGCGTCAAATCATCGGTGGTTCTCATGCTCGAGAACAATCTGAAACGGGAAATCTTCAGTTGATCCGCAAATACCGGCATACCCGCCATTGCCAGGATATAGTTCACGCCCAGCGAACGGAGGAAGGTACTCTTTCCCGCCATGTTGGCTCCGGTGATGATATAATAGTTGTCATCCTTGATGGTGAAATCGTTCTTCACCGCCTTGGCACCCAGGAAAGGATGATAGAGATTCTTTCCCTCGAACACGATTTCCGGACTTCCGATTTCTGTATTTTCAGAAACATCGCTTTCAGAAACATCGCTTTTAAAAACATCGCTTTCTGCATCTGCTTCCTGCTTTCCCGAAACAAACTCTGCCTCTTCCGCCTCCGGATGATTATATCGGAAATTCGCCATCGAAACCATTGCATCCATTTCGCTGATGATGTGCATCCATTCCTCCATCTTCACCATATAGGTATTCTTCCATTTCAGGAAACTGCGAACCAGGAAGAAATCGCTCAGCATGAAGGCATCGGTAAAGAAAAGACCTAAGAAGTTGCCTCTTCTGTCATATCCCTTCAATATCTTTTCCAGTTGGGCAAAGGAAGGCAAGGCATCAGCAAGAGATTCCTGCATCTCTTTTCCTAACTCGCTATGGAAATTGCGCCTGTTGATAAGCTGGAGAATCTGGGCATAGGCGATGAGCTGATGGCGAAGCTTGCCGCCATTGCTGTCTATCTTATCAAGTGTCTGCTTGCAGACGAAGAACACCACCATATATTGTGCCATTACCCACCACAAGGCGATATCCACCGAAACCATATCGCATATCGACAATATCACGGAACCGATGACTCCGATAATCAGCAGCCATCCGATAACGAGTGAAACCGGAGATCCAAACCATGCCGGCACCTCCATCTTCGAAACCTTCTGCATCGCATCCACCACCGCAGCAGAATCAATCTTCTTCATCTTGCCATTCACCATTTTGCCATCCGCAGTCAGGCTTCTGTTCTTTTCGCCAAGAGCCAGGAACTCCATTCGCCAGTTTTCGCCTTCTCCAGCCAATTCCTTCTGCAAATCTCTTCTTCTTTTGATATCCTCCATGCCCAAAGGCGTTTCCCGGGTAAGATTCCTGGCGAGTGCCTCCGAACCGCCCGATGTGATGGTTCGGCAGATGCGGTTGAACAGCGAACTCTTGCCGAAGACATCGAGGTCGAAGGAATAAGGATGCTGCGGATTCTGATAGCAATCGCCCGTCTCGAAAGGTGAGAAATCGCCCTCCCAAGCCTTGATTTCGTCCTGATAAACCTTGAGCAATGCCGAAAGATGCTCTATCTTCTCCTTATTCTTGTCGTCAAGTCGTCTGATTCCCAGATAGGCAATCAGGCACAACGCCGCCCCCAGCAGATAGTTCTGCGTATCCCCATCCAATGCGAAATAGCAGATCAGGAAGGCGAGGATGCCACCGAAAGCCAGCAGCTCGCCCGTTATAAATCCCGTATTCTTACGCTTCAGGGCAGCCACCTCAGAAGCATATCGGTTTACATATTGTTGATAATTCTCCTTGATGTTCATACTTTTTCTTTATTATGAATTTTTCTCCATCCATTTATTATAGGATACATTCTCCTCTTTCCACTTATCCTTTGCTGCCACCTGATTCTTCGGATACCCGATGATGAGGGTGTTGAGCGGAATCATCGTCTTGGGCAGATGCAGCAGTTGCTGCATTCCCTCGTATCGTTCTTTCAGGGGATAGAGGGCTGTCCACACACAGCCAAGTCCCAAGCCGTGAGCCATCAGCAGAATGTTCTCTGTGGCTGCCGAGCAGTCTTGAATCCAGAACTCCTGCTCGATGCCTTCCAGCGTCTTGTCCAGACATCCGCAAACCACAATGGCGAGCGGTGCCTGCTTCACCATGCTGGCATAAGGGCTGAACTGTGGTATCTGGTCGAGAATCTCTCTGTCGTTGATAACCACAAAATGCCAAGGCTGCTTGTTGCATGCCGATGGAGCCGCCATGCCGGCACGCAGCATCATCTCCACCTTCTCCTGCTCTACAGGCTTTTCATTATAACTTCTCACCGATGTACGGCTCATAATATTTTCAAAAATCTGATTCTTTTCCATCATTGTTTTTCTATGTGAGTCTTATTCTTGTTTTTTAGGCGAATCATAGCATTCTTTTAGTCGAATCATAGCATTCCATAAGCCAGTCGAGCACATATTCTTGCTTGATTCCATCATGAAACTGGACGGGGTCGTTGTCCAGGGTGAGCAGGTATTTTGGAAAATTGTCGGAGATGGACTTCAGAGGTGCCAATTCTCTCTGCATCGTGGTCTCATCCCTTACGCTGAGCGATACCTGGTAGTATTCCTTGTGTTCGCCAATGATTACCACGAAGTCTATCTCTGCATCACCGGCTTTGCCTACATAGATTTCTCCGCCTCGTCGTGCTAGTTCCAGATACACGATGTTCTCCAGTACGTGCCCCAAGTCGCCACCTTTGGTGCCATTGATGACTTGGCGCAGACCTACGTCGGCAAGATATAGTTTCTGTCCAGTCTTCAATAGCTGCTTACCCTTGGCATCATATCTCTGCACTGGGTAGAAGATATAGCTGTCGGTGAGGGCAGAGACGTAGTTTTCTATCGTATGAGATGTAGTCTTTCTGCCCAGCGAGGTCATGGTGTCGCTGATGCGCTTGATTACGGATATGTTGCCTATATTGTCAGCAAGGAATCTTACCACACTTTGCAACATCATCACATCGGTTATCTTCTTGCGGCTCACCACATCTTTCAGTACGATGGTGTTGTAGAGACCTGACAGGTATTCACGCACCATCTCTCGGTCTTGGCTGATTTGGGGAATGTATGGGAAGGAACCCAGTTCGATGTATTGGCGATAGGCGAGCTCTCGGGAAGTATGGGCAGGCTGCGTCTGCATGAATTCTCGGAAGGAGAAAGGGAAGAGTTTGATTTCGATGTATCTTCCGGTGAGCAGGGTGGCTATTTCGCCGGAGAGCAGGTAGGCATTGCTGCCAGTAACGTAAATGTCTACGTTGTCTAGCAGGAACAGGCTGTCTATCACTTTCTGGAAATTTTCCACCATCTGTATCTCGTCAAAGAAGAGATAGTTCATCTTGTCTGGGCACAGGTTCTGCTTTACGTGCGCGTACAAAATTTTATAGTCGAGGAACGGTTCGTTGTCGAGATCCTCGAAGTTGAGGTTCTGTACTTGTTCTTCGGATACTCCGTCCGAGAGAAGTTTCTCCCTAAACATTCTCAGCAGCGATGACTTGCCACAGCGTCGTATGCCTGTTACTACCTTGATGGCCTTCTTATCTCTCCATTTCTCCAGGAGATTCATGTATTCTTTGCGCTCTATCATATTCTCTTTATGTTCTATTTATTCACTTTGCTATTCATTTTGCATTCTATCTTGATTGCTAAAAATGAAATGCGCTGCAAATATACGAAACTTTTTCGAGAAATTTGCAGTGTATTGCAAATTTCTTGTGCTTCTGAGTGAGATTTGCAGTGTATTGCAATTTTCTTTCTGTAGAACTGATAACACTTTCTGTAAAACTGATAACCTTTCTGTAATCTGTATATCCGAGAATTTGTATTTATTTAGTTTTATTGCCCGATACATCCTATAGTTTTTATTGCCCGAAACATCCTATAGTAAGCGTATATATAAGCCGATGTCGTTGTTATCATACTGATGATGTTCACGCTGATGAAGGCTGTCTGCCGGGTGTTGCCAGCCAGATAAAACACTGCCGCAGGGAGGAGATTCGAGCATAGCAGCCATGCGATGAAAACCAGGATAAGGGCTATGCCCAGTTTGCGCATGTTACCTCTGTGCTTGCTGTACAGATGGCAGCCGGCTACCAGGGAGGCGATGACGGAAATCAGGCCCATCGTGCTTTCTGTCCAGGTGAGTATGGAAGCCATTTGGGTAATTTGTCCGTTCTGCATTATCGTTACGAGATGAAGATTGAAGCATTGGCCCAGGATGAATGAGAGCACATAGTAAAGTACCATCAACTCGCTGCAGCGTCGTAGTAATTTTACGCCTGCCGGTAGCGTGTAGCGGAATATTCCCCATAAAGCTATAGGGGCGAGCTGCAAGACCAGTTGCTTGATGGTAACCAGGATGGGACTTATTGGAATCAGGATGGGACTTGTTCTGAAGGATAAGCCCGCTTGTCTGCAAACAGAAAATGCCAGCGAAAACAATGCGAAAATGCAATATGCATACATGGCATATTGTGCAATGCGATTTATATCTATAGAATAACTTTTTCTTTCCATAATTCTACGTTTGATGATTTTATAAACAGCTTATCTTGCATAAAGCTATTGCAAAGATAAGAAGTTTTTGGGAAATTCTAGCAAAATAGGTGGAAAATGTTTGGCTATGATATATACTTGTTAAAAGAATGGCGGAGAGACCGATAAAAACTCTTAAAAATCATAACGTATCTTCTTGGATATCAATATTTGTTGCTATCTTTGCACGGTATATACTAATAACGCTACGTGGATAAATACTAATTATCAATATAAGTTTAATCATGAATAATATGAAGAAGATTTTCTTAGGTTTGGCAGCTGCACTGATGTTGACTGCCTGCAACGAGAACAGACAGCCGGAGGCAACGACCAGCGTTGACTCTGCAAGTGTGGTAACCGATTTGATGATGAGTCGCAGAAGCATCCGTGCTTACAAGGATTCCGTCATCAGCCGCGATACCCTGAACGAGATTCTGAAATGCGGCATCCAAGCGCCAAACGGTCAGAACCTGCAGTCGTACGAAATCAGAGTGATAGATTCTCCTGCCCTCATCGATTCAATCACCCAAGCCGTGGTAAAGGATAATCCTAAGATAGCAGAGCGCAAGGGCTTCAAGAACATCTTTGTGAATGCTCCATGCGTGGTTTGCATCGCCTACGATACTACTTATGATATGGCGCAGATTGATTGCGGTTTGCTTGGCGAGAATATCATTCTTGCAGCATGGTCAAAGGGCATCGGTTCCTGCTGCCTGGGCAGTTCTGCCCGCTTGATATTGGATTCGCCATCTGCCAAGCCTTATCTCGACCGCATGGCATTCTCCAAGAATTACAAACTGCTCTACTGCATCGCCCTGGGTTATCCTGACGAATCGCCGGAGGCAAAGCCAAGACGCCAGGACATGATCAAGTTCATGGATTAAGACAAATGAAGGTTGATGTCCTGTTTCAGGACATCAAACTTTGAAGATAGATATGCATCTTTTTGAAACATGTAGGCAAAATATGAAATATCTTCTTCAAGTTCTTTTTTATACAACTTTAAGTTAAAAAAAATGCTTGTTTGAGAAACTTTGGCAATTTCTTTCGATTTCTGGTCGATAACCACACCCTTAATCTGTTGCGCCCACGTTGGTATGCTTACCGCCGAGAGCAATCCTAATACAATAATTCCCCTTTTAGCATTCATAACCTATATCGTTTGATTACGGTTGCAAAGGTACGATGGTACTGGCATTAATATGTTGATTTTGCGTGAAATGTATCTTTTTGCTATGCAAAATGGTAATTATTGTGATTTTTGTTTGGTTGTTAGCGGATTTTATATTACCTTTGCATCTGAATACATATTTTATATAAAACTTGTAATGGATAACGTAGCAATATATAAAATAGGTGTATTCAAGATAAAGAGAGGAAAAGAGACGAGTATTATAAGAGATAATAATTATAAGAAGAGAAGATATATGAAAATGAAGGTTTTATTTGCTTCCCTGTTGCTGGCAGCTTCGGGGCAAGTGCTGGCACAGTCTTCCGGACAGGTCGGGGGACAGGTCTTCGATGAAAATGGAGAACCTGTAGTGGGTGCACAGATCATGGTGAAAGGTTCTAAAACCGGAACCGTGACCGACATTGATGGTAAGTTCAGCTTGCCGAGTGCCAAACAAGGAGAAACAATTGTAGTCTCTTATCTTGGTATGGATTCACAGACCGTGAAGGCGGCTTCGGGAATGAAGGTCAACATGCATTCGCAGGACCGTCAGCTCGATGAGGTCATCGTGGTGGCATACGGCGAGCAGAAGAAATCATCCTTCACGGGTTCTGCAGGAGTAGTGGATGCAGATAAAATTGCCGTGCGCCAGGTAACCAATGTGGTAGATGCCCTCAATGGTCAGGTAGCTGGTGTGCAGATGATAAATACATCTGGCGATCCGTCTTCTACCCCTACCATCCGTGTGCGCGGTATCAGCTCTATCAATGCAGGTCAGGATCCATTGATAGTAGTAGATGGTGCACCTTATTATGGTTCCTGGAGTGACATCAACCCAGCGGATGTGGCTTCTGTTACCGTATTGAAAGATGCGGCAAGTAATGCACTCTACGGAGCCCGTGGTGCCAATGGTGTCATTATGATTACCACCAAGAATCCGCAGGTGGGCAAGACCGTCATCACTGTTGATGCCAAATGGGGCAGCAATAGCCGTGGCTCTCAGACTTATGATATGATATCCGATCCCGGTCAATATTATGAGACACACTATAAGTCATTGTATAATTACTATACCAATGGCAAGGGTATGTCAGCTTATGCGGCTCATGTGGCTGCCAATAACGCAATTGGTGGTTCTTCAGAAAAGGGCGGATTGGGTTATATCTGCTACAATGTGCCTGAGGGACAGTATCTCATTGGCGATAATGGAAAGCTGAATCCTAATGCCACATTGGGAAATAAAATCTCTTATAACGGAAAGGACTATACGATTAGTCCGGACGACTGGCTCAAGGCGGCTTACCGAAACACCCTCCGACAGGAGTATAATATGAATGTGAATGGTGGAAACGACAATTCCCAGTTCTATGCTTCATTGGGCTATCTGGATAACCCAGGTATCGCATACGGCTCTCAGTTTAAGCGATATACTGCACGCCTGAAGGCTACCTATAAGGCAAATGAATGGCTGAAGGTGGGTGGTAACGTAAACTATGCCCATACCGTTACAGACTATGCCACAGAGGTAGATTCTTATGGAAACAACAGTTCTACCAATACCTTCTATATGGTCAATACCATCGCTCCTATCTATCCGCTGTATCTCAGAGATGGCAATGGCAATATCATGACCGATGATAATGGTAAGATATATGATTATGGTAACGGAATGAATGCAGGCTTGAATCGACCTGTACTCTCTCAGCTCAACAAGTTGAAGGATGACCAGCTTCAGGCATCCCATTCTGTAGGAAATACTTTCGGTATCAATGGCTTTGCTGAGATTACCCCAACATTTGTCAAGGGACTGAAGATTACCTTGAACGGTACGGTGGATGACTATGAATATCGCTATCAGAGTACCCAGCAGCCTTATTATGGATTTGGTGCAACGACTTATCCTAATGGTGAGGTAACCGTAGGACATTATCGTTATTATACAGTCAACTTCCAGCAGTTGGTAAACTATGCCCGTTCTTTTGGTCTGCACAACATGACATTGTTGTTGGGTCATGAGAACTATAAGCAGACTTATGAATACGTATATGGCGGCCGTTCCAACATGTTCTCTTTCAAGGGAAACCATGAGTTGGCAGGTGCTATCACCAATGAGCCGACATATTCTAATCAGACCAATTACAACACCGAAGGTTTCTTCTTCCGTGGCATGTATGATTATGATGGCAAGTATTTCGGTCAGGTATCTTATCGCCGTGACGGTTCATCCCGTTTCTCTCCAGCCCATCGCTGGGGCGATTTCTATTCTTTCGGTGGTGCCTGGATACTGACCAAGGAAGATTGGATGGCAGGCACCAAGTCTTGGCTCAACATGCTGAAGGTGAAATTCTCTTTCGGTCAGCAGGGTAACGATGCCATCGGTAACAACCGTTATCTGGATACTTACGGCATCGGTAGCATGAATGGCGACATGGCGCTGACCTTTGCTTCAAAGGGTAATGATAAGATTACCTGGGAGACCAATACCAATATCAACGCAGGTCTTGAATTCGAACTCTTCAAGGGTCGTCTGACCGGTGATGTGGAGTATTTCTACCGCAAGACCACTGACATGCTCTGTTTCATCAGCGTGCCTATGTCAATGGGTTATGCAGGCTATTACTCTAATGTGGGTAACATGGTGAACCGTGGTGTAGAACTGAATCTTGCAGGAGATGTAATCCGCACCAAGGATTTTGCGTGGAACATCAATCTCAATGCCACCCACTATACCAATGAGATAACGAAGCTTTTTGATGAGAACAAGAACGAGATGCTGAGCGGATATGCCGGTTATCATAACGGTTCTTATTATTATGGTGAAGGATTGCCTATCTACACCTGGAGATTGAAGAAATATGCGGGCGTAAATGAGAAAGGAGAATCCACATGGTATGTTGAGAACGAAGATGGTTCGCTGGGCAAGTCTGCAAAATGGTCGGAAGGCTCTTACTTTGCCTGTGGCGACCCGACTCCGGATCTTTATGGTGGCTTTGGCACATCGTTGTCGTTTAAAGGTATTGATGTCGGTGTGAACTTCACTTATTCCATCGGCGGCAAGTCTTACGATTCAGGTTATCAGAGTCTGATGAGTGTTCCTTATGATAGCTGGACAGGTTTTAATTTCCATAAGGATATGCTGGATGCCTGGTCTCCAAGTAACAGAGGATCCAACATCCCTCGCCTCCAGTATAATGATACGGATGCAAGCTCATCTTCTGATCGCTTCTTGATTAATGGAAGTTATCTCAACCTGCAGAGCATCAATATCGGTTATACCTTGCCAAAGAGCCTGACACGTCGTTTGGGCTTGACTAAGGTTCGTGTCTATGGTTCGGCAGACAATGTCTATTTGTGGAGCAAGCGAAAGGGATTCGACCCTCGTACAAGTTTCACCGGCTCACCTAGCAACGAGCAGTATGCGTTTGTTCGTACCATCTCTGGTGGTATTACACTTCAATTTTAAACTGTTAGATAACGAGATTTTTATATAGATAAGGAGAATTTTATATGATGAACAATATATTTCGCAAGGTTTCTCTGTTCACAGTAGTGCTCTCTTCATGCTTGATGATGCAGAGCTGTCTGGAGGAGGAACTGCCAAAGGATTATGCAACAGGCAGTCAGGTGCAGGGGTCTGAGACGGCTCAGCAGGGCTTGCTGACCGGCTTGAGTGCCTATATGGTAAAGAGTGGTGTGTATGGCGACGGTTCGGCTTACGACAACGGTTATCCCAGCCAGATGATTATCCGTGATGTGATGACAGAGGATTTTCCGGTTTACAATGCAGATTACGACTATTTCTCGTCTATAGAGAATGGTAAGGGACTCCGTAGCCCATTCAATTACACCTATTTCTACTATTATGGTTTAGTGAACAATGCCAACAGTATCATCTCGTCGCTCGATGTGGAAGGAGCATCTGAATCAGCAAAGGCGTCTGCCGGTGTAGCTTATGCTTACCGTGCTTTGGCATACCTGGATATGGCAAGAATGTTTGAATTCAAGAAAACCGGATTCTCTGACTTTGATGCCAAAGCAGCCAAGATAATGGGACTTACCGTGCCTATCGTGACCGAGAAGACTACAGGCGAGGAGGGTAAGAACAATCCTCGTGTACCTTATTATACCATGTATCGCTTTATCCTGCACGACCTGAATAAGGCTGAGGCATACTTGAAGGGCTATAAGCGTACGGGCAAGGAGCAGCCGGATGAGAGCGTGGTAGATGGTTTGAAGGCACGCTTCTGGTTGGAACTGGGTTCTCGTTTTTATGATTCGGCAGATGATCTGACAGCCCAGTTGGCTCATGAGAATGATGCTGACGGCTATGATGCCTTGGGCATTACGGCGGTTAATGACTGTTTTGCCAAGGCTGCCTCATACGCACAGGCTGCCATCGACAATTCCGGTTGCCAGCCAATGTCTCAGAGCGAATGGTATAATAAGAAGACAGGTTTCAATACTGCTAATTCTTCCTGGATATGGAAGGCTTCGCTGGGAACAAAGGAGCAATTGGGCAGCTGGTTCTATTCCTGGATGGGTACGGTATCTTCTGAATCTACTGCATTCTCCATGGGTGGTTATGGCAAGGCTTACCGTATGATAGGTGCTTCGCTCTATAATCAGATACCTGATGCCGACTGGCGAAAGAAGACTTGGGTTGCCCCTGAGGATGCTGGCAAGGCTGAGGTTCCGGCAGGCTATTCTACCTTGCTGGATGGAGCAGGATGGGCTAAACTGCCTGCTTACACCAACCTGAAATATCATCCGGGTTCAGGTAACTTGTCTGACCTCTATGTGGGCTGTTTGTGTGATATTCCATTGATGCGTGTAGAAGAGATGTATCTCATCTATATTGAGGCCATTGCCCATACAGAAGGGGTGGATGCAGCCAAGACCGTCTTGAATGATTTCATGAATGCTTATCGCTATACAGATGGCTCTTATGAGTGTCAGGCTACAGACATCGAATCACTTGAAGATGCCGTGCTGCTTCAGAAACGTATCGAACTCTGGGGAGAGGGACTGCTGTATTTTGATTATAAGCGTCTTAAGATAGCTGTTGTCCGCACCTATACGGGTACCAACTTTCTGGAGAGTCACCGCTTGAATTCCAAGTATGGTTTCGTGGCTCCATGGATGGATTGTTATATCCCTGAATATGAGAAGAGTTCTAATCCTGCTGTGGTACTGAATCCTGACCCTACAAGTGTGGTAGAGGCAAAGAGTGAGTAAATGAGGAGATTTTTCAATCTTAAAAATGGAATTGACAATGAAGAATATAAAGTTTTTTAGATATTTGGGGCTTGCCATCTCGGCTGGTCTCCTGTTGGGGTTCTCTTCCTGCAGCGATGACGATGATTATGCGCCAGGAAATCCTGTCCCAGACAATTGCATGGGAGTGTATTTTGATGCCGGCAATGCGGCAGAGTTTATTCTTACTCCAGACCAGGAAACCGTTGATGTGAAGGTTTGCCGTAAGGTAGCCGCTGAGGCTGCGAGTGTTCCTGTCAAGGTAGAATATACTGATACAGCTGCCATTCAGGTGCCTGCTACGGTGGAGTTTGCCCAGGGCGAGAAGGAGGCTACGCTGACCATTTCTGTAAAGGGCTTGACACCTAAAAAGAAATTTGGTTTCAAGATAGATGTCGATGAAGCCTATGCCGATCCTTATACCAAGCAGGATGGCAGTACGGTGCTGCAGTCGTCGGTGCTGGTTTCTCAGTGGACGAAAGTACTGGAGAATGTGCAGTTCTATTACGCAGGTTACACAGATTTGCCTGTTACCTATTCTGATATCTACCAGCTGGAAGGTGTCAATCAGTTTTATATCACCAATATGTTGGGGTCGGGTGCTGATCTTTATTTCAAGATTGATGGCACTTTCAATGCCGATAATCTGGCTGATTGCTCCGGAGAACTGGTTCCTGAGGAAGGAAAGGGTGCTGCCATATATGACTATCAGACTTATAAGCAAAACTATATCGTAGCAGGTGTTGATTCTTCTACAGGGGACTATTTGTGGAATTGGACGGTAGGAGATGTAAATATCAACTCTTTCATGTGGTATGGTGGATATGGCTATAGTACCTATTCTTATATAGACTTCACACAGAAATACATCTATCTGAATGGATATATAGATTCCAGTGTTGAGCAGCAGTCTGTAAATGTGTATGGCGTTTGGTAGAAATATCGAATGATTTCCTAAAGATTTTGGACTTATGAAGAAGATTTTTATATTTTCTCTGATGTTGGCTTCTTTCCTTTGCTCTGAGGCAAAGGAAAGGAGCCTTCAGCAGAAATTGGAGATAGCCAGTGAGGTGCTGGGGGAGCGTTTGCCTTCTGTTGGCGGGAAAACTTCTCGTGGAGGAGTAGGTGAGGGCCTTCGGGTTATGCGCCAGACGGATGCTTATACGGTTGTAGGACGCAATCGGAACGGATTTGTAGTTCTCGCCAATGATGATGCGTTCAAGGCTGTGATAGGTTATTCTAACGAGGGTACTTTTGGTGATAATCCTGCCTTGGGCTGGTTCTTGGATAGAATTAATGACGCTTCACTTCGTGCTGCTTCTACGGGTTATCAGGTTGTCCCTGCAGGTTGCAAGTCGAGTGTTGAGCATCTTATTGCCGTAAAATGGGGGCAGGATGCTCCTTTCAATAGCCAGTGCCCACAAGTGAATGGCAAAAACTGCTGGGTGGGTTGCGTGGCTACGGCTATGGCACAGATTATGTATGTATACCAGTATCCATCCCGTGGCAAGGATGTCGCTTCTTATAGCGTTGGCGATGAGAAACGTACTGCTATGCTGAGTATGGGAGAGTATAAGTGGACGGAGATGTTGCCTGCTTATTCGGGTGATAACTACAGTTCGGAACAGGCTGCCGCCGTAGCTAAGTTGATGTTTCATTGCGGTTGTGTGGCTGGTATGAATTATTCTCTTGATGGCAGTGGCGCGTCTTTGCAAGATGCTGCGGCTGGCATGAAGAAGCATTTCGGCTATCTTACCCAGTATTATGGCTATAAGGATTATCCCCAGACCAATAACTATGATGATGCAGCCTGGAGAAAGGTCATTTACCGGGAATTGAGTGCCGGGCATCCTATTCTGTATGCCGGTACATCCAATAAGCAGGGAAACGACAAGACATCTTCACATGCTTTTGTGCTGGATGGTTATGATGCTGATGGAAACGTAGGAGTAAATTGGGGCTATGGTGGTTTAGGTGATGGCTATTTTGACTTGAGCCTCCTTCCTCTGGAGTATACGGATAATGGTGTCTCCGTTGATGAGGAGTATCAGTGGTATCAGGAAATGGTGGTTATTCATTGCCCTGATGATGGTGAAATAGATTATGATTTGACTTCGGGATTAACTCCTGTTGTCGGTGTTACTAAGCCTTGCAGTTCCGATGTTTATGATATCAATGGCCGAAAGGTATCGCTCCCGGTGAAACATGATGGTATCTATATCCGGGGTGGCAAGAAATATACTGTAAAGTAGGATTCTCATCAATTGCAGATAATAAACAAATCCCGATAGGCATGTTGTTGCCTATCGGGATGATTGTTTTTGTATATAACGAATGAAACAATAGTGATGTAATGGGATAAAAAAGTTTAAATAAACGCAAAAAGTCAAGTTTTTGACGTAAAAAACAAGACTTTTTATTATCTTTGCAATCGAAAAAAGAAACGTAATATGGTTATAACAAGACAGATAAAAGAAAAATTGTCATCAACTCCTGCTGGAGTTGTACTGACAACACGAGACTTTGGTGTGGAGATGCGGTATCAGCCTGCACTCGCCAAGGCCCTCAGCCGTCTTGTGCTCCAAGGCGAATTGCAGAAGATAGCTAAGGGGAAATACTATATCCCTAAGAAAACAATATTTGGAACGCTGAAACCTTCCGACTCAGAACTCGTAAAAGACTTTCTGGAGCAAGATGGAAAAATAGTTGGTTACATAACAGGAACAGCTGCATTTGCATCTATGGGACTTACCACTCAGATAAGTTCATCTATATTAATAGGTACCAACAAATATCGTCGCCCTACCATCCGAAATGGCGTGAAGGTTTCTTTCCTCTTGCAGGAAAATATTATCACTTCAAGCAATATCCCATTGCTTAGGATACTGGATGCGTTGCGCTTGATAAAGGAAATTCCAGCAACATCACCCGATGAATGTGTAACAAACATCTGCAAGGCAATAGAAGTACTTTCGCAGGAAGAAAAGCAAGAACTTGCAGAATTGTCCTTGGCATACACCCCTTATGTAAGGGCATTGCTTGGAGCTATATATGAAAATATGGAGCTTGATACACAGGTTATCAGTAGTACACTGAATGGAGTAACGAGCTATAAACTCCCTATCTCTGATAAAGTATTGTCAAACAAAAGAAACTGGAATATCATATGAGATTACATGAAAACTGGGAACTGTTCTCTGCTGCATTGTAGGCTGCATCCCAACCGCTAGAAGAAGGCGGGCTTGGCATCAAGAGTATTTTTATAGAGAAAGATTATTGGATTTGCCGTTCCTTGTCTTTGATGGCAGCTAACGACAAAGACAATCGTGCCATATTCAAAGGAGGAACTAGTCTTACAAAGGCGTACGGTATCGGCAGTCGGTTTTCTGAGGATATTGATATTGCCATCTCCGAAGCATGGACTCTCAGCGGAAATCAGTTGAAGATGCTAATCAAGAGAACCGCCAAGAGTATGACGGAAGGATTGCAGGAAATAAATATGCCCGGTTTTACAAGCAAGGGATCTCATTATCACAAGGCATACTATTCTTATCCACGAGCCGTTGATACATTACAGGTTGGTGCAATCAAGGCTGGTCAGTTACTTGTTGAAATCAACTCTTTTGCTAATCCATATCCGTTCCAGAAATGTAAACTGCAAAGTTTTCTGACAGAGTTTTTGCAGAAGACAGGCAATGAAAAATTGGTAGAAGAGTACGAAATGCATCCGTTTGAGGTGAATGTCCTAGATAGGCGTCGAACCTTGACGGAAAAATTGGTATCCCTGCTTCGCTGTTCTTTGGCAGACAATTATATGCCAGAATTGGCAGCCAAGATACGCCATTTCTATGATTTGCATTTTCTGTTGAATGATAAGGAGACCCGAACTTATCTTGAAAGTGATGCATTTAAGGCTGACTTTGCCAATTTGTTTGTTCAAGATCAGCAAAGATTTGATAAGCCGGAAGGATGGCGGGAGAAGGATGTCATGGATTCTCCTATCATCAAAAATCTGCATTCTGTATGGTCTACATTGAGCAATGTTTATGCAAGAGAATTACCAGACCTTGCATATAAAGAGATTCCAACCATTGAGAGTATAGAGGAGAGTATAAGACAATTGCTTCTGTATCTGAAATAGCAGCATCTTAGTACTTATTTTGAGAGCAAGATTTACGCTACTATATTTAAATAACGATTCTGTACATATAAGCATAAAATAATTTCTAATAAAATTTTAAAGCTATGAATATGAGGAGATTTATATTTATTCTGATTGTCTGCGAGTTCTTTTCTTTGGCATGTATTGCTGCAAATAAGACTATAAAAGGACATATTGTAGATGAATTTGGTAAGAACGTTGAATTCGCTAGCGTATATGTAGATAGTATTTATGCAGTATCTGACAAGTAGCGGTAATGGCGAAATTCATTTTCCTGCTTATTTCAAGAAGGGCTGCGTAAGAAATCTGTGTACAGATAGGAAAAAGAATTTGCCAGTAACCTTGGGCGTTTCTCTTTATGGTATATCTGCAAAGCATCTTCAGTAACATTTTTTATTGCAATAACTAAAGATATTTAAATATTTAACCCTATATTTGGCGATAAATAAAGAAATAACTATATTTGCAGCATGATTACGGAATATGGTATAGAGGCAAAGTCTAATTCTGAGATTATATCAGAATTGGGAGGACGATTCAAGCAATATCGTCTGTTCAGCAATCTCACTCAGAAAGAGGTGGCTGTAAAGGCAGGTGTGAGCATTTTCACCATTAGCCAGTTTGAAAAAGGCGAAGCTAAGAACATAGGCTTTGGCACTATTCTTTCTCTGTTGAGGAGCATTGGATTCCTGCAGGAAGCAGAGAAACTCTTGCCGCCACTGCCAATGCTGCCTAGCCAAGTGAAGAAAATGAATGAAAAGAAGGAAAGGGTAAGACATGAAAGATAATGTTGTGCAGGTAATCCTGATTCGCATTTCTATCGTAACCATGAACTTACGGTTCTTGGTAAGCGAAAGAATATAACGAAGCAGGATTTGATGCTTTTCGCACAAAGACAGGATATCAGAAATGCTTCTAGTATCATAGAAGAAGTGGAAGACGTGGTGATGAACTTCAAGTCTTATGCCGAAAAAGTGGAAATCGATGAGCACTGGATACGCAAAATAGAACGGGTTTTGGAAGAAATCCGTAAGTAAGCGATTTCATCAGGCAATATTTTTAGCCCCCTTACTCCTTTATCTCTTTCATGTTTGCAGGATTATAGGGAGTCAACAGCTGCATCTCCTGCTCTGTTGCTTCAGGCAAGGAAGGTATCTTGTTTCTGATGCAGAAATCGGTAATGGCGGCAGCTGATTCTTTGGGAGTAGAAGAATCCGGTTTGATGGATTGCTTCTTTTCTACATACTCCTTTTCCGTGATATATAGCTCGGTAATCACATGGATGAGTTGCTGCTGCTTGTCTTTCTTATGAGAGAAAAGATAGCTGTTGTCAGATTTCTGGAAGAGCAGGTCCTTGAAGGAATAGTAATCTTCAGGACTTATCTGATAGGCTTCCACCACATGGTCGTAGATATCTGTCTGGGTATAACCGAAAAGCTGGTGCGTCAGATTCTTGTAGGTAGGAAGCTGGTTGATTTCTATCTGACAGATGTTCCGGCTGCTGTCCGTTTGAATACTGCCTATTGTCTGCTGATTGAGCAGGACGAGTTGAGAGCCCAGTGAATCTTTCAGCTGATATTTCTTTCGATATTGCTCAATAAGTGTCTTCTCTTCCGGCCAAGGTCGGAAGGTTCCTTCGTCGCTGACCATGAATGCTCGCTTTTTGTCTTCGGAAACGAGTCGGCTGTTGTGAAGATTTCTTTTGGAATAGGCATTGAGAGCCGTCTTTCCATTCTTCAGGTTGATGTAATACTCCACGATGCCGTCGTTAAAGTATTTCATCACAGAGTCGTTGGTCTGGTAACTGCGATAATATCCCTTAAGTCTGATGAAGTGAGGACGGTTCCCTGTTACGTTCACATCCTCCAGTTTCTGTATTTTTGTGATATGTCCAGGCATCTTCTCTTCCTTGTTCTGCGCCATGAGACTGGTAGGAAGGAAGAGGAGAAGCCAAAGCTGATATTTCAAATAATGATGTTGTTTCATATTGACGATGCTTTAAAAAACTACTTAATGATGTGCAAAAGTAAGAATAATCAGTTAGATGCGCAAAGAAAATCAGTTATTATTAGGTTAAAACTGTAAGTAAGTAAACGATTTCATACAATTATAATAAGGAATCGTGTGGTTATTGCTTTTCTTTTTGTATCTTTGCAACCGTTTGGCAATTGTGGGTACCAAATCATACATAAAGGAAAAATATCTAATAATAAATAAAAGTAATGACTACACTTACAATTTCTATTATTGTCGTTTTCGTGCTCGGCTATGCACTCATAGCTACCGAAAGCTTGACTAAGGTAAACAAGGCTGCGATAGCCCTGTTGATGTTGGTAGGTTGTTGGACCCTCTATATGGTGGATCCAATGCAGTATCTCCAGTTGATGCACCCTGACTATACCGGCGGTGCTGCTGGAATGGTGGAGAAGGTGACCGGAATCATCCAGGAACATCTGGGCGATACCGCCACAACACTCTTCTTCCTGATGGGTGCGATGACCATCGTGGAAATCGTTGACCAGAACGGCGGATTCAACTGGGTTCGCAAGGTGATGAAGACCAAGTCGAAGCGTGCGCTCCTCTGGCGTATCGCTATCCTTACCTTCTTCCTCTCTGCAATCCTCGACAATCTGACCACCAGTATCGTGATGATCATGATTCTCCGAAAGCTCGTCACCGACCACAAGGATCGCATGGTTTATGCCTCCCTCGTCATCATCGCTGCCAACTCGGGTGGTGCCTTCTCGCCAATCGGCGACGTTACCACCATCATGCTCTGGAACAAGGGACTGATTACTGCAGCCGGCGTTATCGCCGAAATCTTCATCCCGTCTGTGGTTTCCATGGTGATTCCAGCCCTCATCCTTCAGACCATGTTGAAGGGCGAACTCGTGATGCCTGAGGTTTCTGCCCAGCAGAATGCATCCGTCAGCGATTTCACCGAAGGTCAGCGCAAGGCAGTGTTCTGGTTGGGAGTAGGCGGTTTGATCTTTGTTCCTATCTTCAAGAGTATCACCCACTTGCCTCCATTCGTGGGAATCCTCCTGGTATTGGGTGTTCTCTGGACTGCTACCGAAGTTTTCTATCGCGGTTTGCATCGTGGAGCTGATGCTGAGGGCACTCAGAAGCGAGTAACCAAGTTGCTTTCTCGTGTTGATATGAGTACCATCCTCTTCTTCCTCGGTATCCTGATGGCTGTATCCTGCCTGGCTGAGATTGGCGTATTGACTGCTTTGGGTCAAGGCTTGAACGTCGTATTCGATGGCAACCACTACCTCGTAACCGGTATCATCGGTGTGCTTTCAAGTATCGTTGACAACGTGCCTCTGGTAGCCGGATGTATGGGAATGTATCCTGTGGCAGCTGCTGGCGATATGGCTGTGGATGGTGTCTTCTGGCAGTTGCTGGCCTACTGTGCCGGTGTCGGTGGTTCAATGCTGATTATCGGTAGTGCCGCTGGTGTGGTAGTAATGGGCTTGGAGAAGATTACCTTCGGCTGGTATATGAAGCACATCTCCTGGATTGCTTTCGTAGGTTACATCGCAGGTATCGTTTGCTACTGGTTCATCCGCACCTTCCTTTATGCTATCTAAAGGATAAGCATTTTCAGATGTAAACCCCATACGCCCTGAAAGGGCAGTAGCTCATAGCCCAGGGCAGCGCCCTGGGTATTTATAAACGCAAGCCTGTCGCCCTGAATGGGCAAAAGCTTTCTCTTACGTGAAAAAGTTTTTTTTGAAGAAAAAGTCTCATAGTCTCATTTTCTGTTGAAAATTACGACTTAAAGACTTGATAGATAATAAGATAAAAGAATGAGACTTCTCGGTTTTTGGTGCCGAGAAGTCTCATTAAAGTCTCATAGAAGTATCATTATTTCACTTTTTCTTTACAAGATACTTCATTCCATCTGCAAATCTCTTATGTTTTAACTCACTCATGTTCGCCAGTTTTCTGCCGAATCCCATCAAACTGTTCACCTTGAGCGATGAACCTATCTGCTTTTTCAGATAGTCGAAAATCTCGGCGGCAGTCAGGTATTCACCTTCTCTCTCATCCTCAACCAACTCGAAATAGAGCAGGAAATACTGGTCTATCGGCTCAACCACCTCAAACTGGTAGTTGTTCTTCATGATCAACTTCACCTGTTCCGCATCAAAATAACTCTTCTCACCATTGTGCAAAGCAGTCAGCGCCTGGGCGAAAAGTTGCTGATAGTTCGGACGCACACTCACATCGATTGGTCCCGTCAGTTCCACGCCGATGAATCTTCTGTTGCCGGATGGGTCGGTGAGAATATCCTTCATGTTGCTCGTGGCGATGAACGAGGCGAGACGAGGAAATTCCATGACATGACTGCCATACGGAGGCTTGTATTTCAGCGTAGGCAACTGGATGAGATTCTTCAGAAATCCCTGCTGCACCTGTGGAGAAATCTGGTTGAACTCATCAAGATTGATAACCATAAACTGCGCCATCGCCTGATAAACCTGACGCTTTTCAGACAAAACCAGATTGTCACTATATCCCCATTGCAGTTCTGGTGGCAACAGTCGGCGACAGAAAGTACTCTTGTTGTAACCCTGCTTGGAAATCAGAAGCGGAGCCACCGAGTTGCCATATTGGCGATGGGTAAAGCCGCGCCACTGGTCGACCATGCCCAGAAACCAGGTGTAGAACCAGTCTGCCCAGTAAGGATTGTTGGTAGGAACCGTACGAGCCAAGGCACGTATATGGTCCTTCCCGTCCCATTTGTCGTAGCATTGGAAGAGGTATTCATCTATCGGATTATAATTCTTGATGTAATCAGACTCCAGAAAATTCCTGACATCCTTGATGCTCACTCGGATATCTGCGAGCTGCACCTCCAGCGTCATGCGCTTCTGTACTCTCGGATCTACGGGCTGGAAACCATACCAACCTTTCTCCTTCGGCATGTATTCCACGAATTTCATCACCGTGTTGTATCTGAAATCATATCTTCTTTTCAGCAGCTGCATCATGTTCACGATATTCTCGCGAACACTGTTCTTGTCAACTTTCTTTTCTTCTTCCGGAGCCTCGGAACCAGGAACCGACTGCTGAACATTATCCATATTTGGAGCTGGGCTTTGAGAACGTGCATTGCTGTCAATCTTCATCGCCATCGCCTTACTGTTGAAATAAGGTTTCGCATCGAGCGTCATCATAAAACTGTTGTGCATCGAAGGCTCAAAAGAAAGGTTGGAGCCCGCTTCAATAGAAGGCTTCGGACCGTCTGTGAGCACCGAAGCCTTGGCAATCGCCTGATATACAGGCAGAATCTGCTGGTAGGCGATGCGGTAAAGACGTTCGGCATCCGCTTCGTCGGTAGGCAGCGAATTCGCTTCGTTGCTGTACTTTACCAATACGATAACCGACTTTCCGTCAGCACCTTCCAGTGCAGCAAAGGTAGAAGGCAGCATGGCAACCGAGCGTTTCACGCCCTTCATGCCGTCCACATCCGTAATGTTTCCGAATTTCAGCAGCAGGATACCGTTGCAAGCCTTCATCTTCAGGTTGTTGTTTTCGTCTTTGGCGAATTCTGCAGCTGGATAGATGTGCATCCATGTTGGCATATCCTTGTAATATTCGTAGCCGCTTTCCATATAGGTCACGTATTCGCGGAAATGGGTAACAGTATTCTTGCTGTCATCCTTGGCGATGCGCTCCAGCAATTTCTCCATCGTCTTGTTGCTGACGAGGAGCTGCTTCTTATTGTTTGTATGAACAATAGTTATCTTCATTGAATATATTTATTAAGATGGTTAATTGTCAATCTATTAGCTATTAACTATAAACTGTTAACTATAAACTCTTTCTTGCGTTGCCCAAAGTTTGGTCCGTAAATTGGGCACTTGTTGCCCGCTGTGCGGGCAATGACTGCCCGTCGCTTGTTCTCCAACTGCCCAGCACGTGTTCTCCGGTAGCCCGTCACGTGTTCTCCGGTAGCCCGTCACGTGTTCTCCGGTAGCCCGTCACGTGTTCACCATGGGACCGCTTAAATGGCATGGCTGGAACATCTGGAAGGCTGAGAAAAATTAGCTTTTAGTGAAATCAATCTCTTCTGAGAAATGGTCGAATTCAACATCTTTATATCCGTATCTGGCGAAGAGCTGTTTGATATATGCCTGCTGTTCTGGGAGAAGTTTCAGTTGTCCCAGTTTGTAACGGTAGTATTGTCCTTTGCTACCGAGGTAGTCTCTCATTTCGGCGCGCAGTGCAGGGGCGTCTTTCACTTTCATTTCGGTAAAGAGATGGTCGAATCCCCATGCCATTTTCACGACACGCAGCGGTGCGAAGTACTTACAATTCCCATTTTTCAGGGCATTTGGGAAAATGGCATCCCCTCTATCAGTTTTCTCGTTTTTGTAGAGTGCAGATAGATAGTGGATACATTTGCTTTTCATCGGACATGGTTCGGTGAAACAGTAGGTGATGTTGCTAGGTACGTTTCCGTACTCAAAAGCCTTTTTCAGTAATTCCTTTTCATCCATGTTTCTTAAGTTTTAAGAATAAAACATTCTGTTTTACTAAACGCAAAAACATCCTGTTTATTGCCTTAAAAATGCTATTATTATCACTTCATAAAGCATTTTTTTTCGATGCAAGCAAGAAATTCATGATACTTCTCCCTAATTTATGATACTTCGATGATACTTCTCCCTTGATTTTTAGAGAAGTCTCATTTATGTTAAAGTGTTGTGTATTAAAGATATAAGTCTTATTTTATACCAAAAAATGAGACTTTGATACTTTTTTCGAGAAAAAAGATTTATACGTGCGTATATTTGTTGGTTCTTTATCGCTTGCGTACTTCCTTCTAAATTTCCGCCCTTTTGTTGGAATTATCATGTTCCGCAGATAGCTCTCCTTTTTACGATTGTGTCCCCTCACATAACTTTTTTCGAAACTTTTTTGCTAAAAGTTTTGTTGTTTCGATTATATTTCTTACTTTTGCGGTGTCATATCCTTACTGGAAGCTCCAACTGGGCGAAGGTGGGATGGACATATATACATAAAAGGCGTAACTGTACGCTTTGGTTTTGACGCTATTAGAACTTCGCAACTTCCAAATGTCTGTCAAGAACAAAGCAACGGGGACGCCCCTTGGGATGTATTATATATACAGTCCTTGTCGACTCATAGCATTTCGGCAATGAGTTGATAGGTGGTGCTATATACTTACATCGGCGTGGGGCTTCCAGCGTTGTTCATTTCGACAGACAGGGCAATGCGAAGGCCTTAATAGCGTGGAACGGGCAACAGACTGGCTCCGCGCTTTTTGTATATATACCTTAATAATAATCTGGCAGGTTGGGAGCCTCTGTCATTAAATAGGAAAAGCATGAGGCAGTCTGAACGTGCAAGTATAATGAGAATAGTTTCTGATTTGATAGAGGCTGATGGTATCATTGATGCAAGAGAGATTATCTTTCTTGATTCTTTGCGTGAGAAATATGGAATCAAGAAGGAAGATGAAGTGGCTGCTGCCTCCTATACTTTTGCGGCGGCTTTGAACGAACTTCTTTTGGCTGATGATAGTCTTAAGCATGATTTGATTGGTGATTTCAATCAAACGGCAATGTCTGACAATTATTGTGCAAGGGAAGAGGCTTTGCTGATTCTAGCTTTACGTTGTTGTATGACTATCAATATGGGAAGTTCGGTAACTGTACTTTCCATTGATACATCTGAAATAAAATTTGAAGATACTCAAATTCTCTATGTTGAAAGTGAATTTGATAAGAAAATCAATGAGCAAATCCAAAATAGTTACCGGGAAATCTGTTCGGAGATACGATTAGCGGGTTTTGATTTTGTCTATTTGCCCAAAATAGCGGAACATTATCAAAGTATTTCTGAAACGGATTTGTATCAGATTGCTGATTTCTTATATCCTAAGGTAAGCTATGAACGACTGCAAGTTATTATTAAGCAGTTGCGTAGCTTGTCAACAGAACGTTTTTGTAAAGACCTATTGGCTGCGAAATTGAATGTGAAAGAGTTTGGACTAGTAAATCCTTCTTTCATGATAAAGATTGGGGAATCTTTTGTTAATGACTAAAGTTTCGCAAGTGAAAATTCACAAGCGTGATTTAACGTAATTTTGGAATA
>OGNN01000539.1_pt1 | contig 23470 bp, 17 predicted proteins | sample 1573461 | NCBI WGS metagenome assembly OGNN01 (sample SAMEA2581998, study PRJEB24529) | metagenome | biome: Human gut stool | place: China | collected 2011
TTGTTGCTCAGGAACTTATAAATAAAGTTAAATTATAGTGTTGCGGAATTAAGGCATATCTATTCTTCAGAGGATAACCTGACGCTCCAAATCGCACAGTTGACAGATGATTACATGCAGCACAACGGAAGCTATGTTCGTGTGGCAGCAGGTGGACAGAACGAGGCTCCTACCATCTTCAAGCAGGATGACATCTACTGGATGATTACCAGCGGATGTACCGGTTGGGCGCCTAATGCAGCCCGCATGTTCAAGGCTAAAAATATCTACGGTCCTTGGGAACAGTTGCCTAATCCTTGCCGTGGCGAGGGTGCCGGCAAGACCTTCGGTGCACAGGGTACCTATATATATAAGGTGGAAACTGCAGCACAGAAGAAGATGTTCCATGGTGCTGACTATGTATTCATGGCAGACATGTGGAATCCGAAGCATTTGAGCGACAGTCGTCACCTCTGGGTGCCTATTTCTTGGGAAAACGGTGCACCAGTGTTGAAAAAACAATAAAAAATACGGTCGCTCTGCTTGTTTCTAATTAATTATACATATCTTTGCTGTTGCTTAGCTGAGGCTACTGGCAACTTTCAACTTACAATTATTAATAACAACAAACAATATACAACTATCTATGAATTATATATTTAAAAGTATCATGATGACCCTCGTCTTGGCGCTGGTTCCTTTCATGGGAATTTCTGCTAAGAAGAAGGCAGTTCAGCAGAGCGACCGCCAATATTGGTGCTCGCTTGCCTACAAGATGGCCCAGCCTGTTCTGGAAAACATGGCTAAGGGCGAGCTGCAGAAGAATATGCAGACAGAGTTCAGTCCTAGCTTCGACAACCGCAACAAGAAGGTGCTCTATATGGAGTGCTTCGGCAGATTGATGGCTGGCGTGGCTCCTTGGCTCACCCTCCCTGATGATGCTACTGCCGAGGGCAAGCAGCGAAAGCAGTTGCGTGAATGGGCGTTGGCTTCTTATAAGAATGCCGTTGATCCTCAGAATCCTGACTATCTCTGCTGGGGCATCGGCGGTCAGAACCTGGTAGATGCTGCCTATATCGCAGAGAGTTTCCTCCGTGCTTACGATACACTCTGGAAGCCTCTCGATGAGGTGACCAAGCAGCGATACCTGAAGGAGTTTGCCAAGCTCCGCCACATCGACCCTCCTTATACCAACTGGTTGCTCTTCTCTTCAACCATTGAGAGTTTCATAGCGAAGGCGGGTGGCGATTTCGATGAATACCGCGTCAATTCTGCCTGCCGCAAGGTAGAGGAGTGGTATGTAGGTGATGGCTGGTATGCTGACGGTCCTTCGTTTGCATTCGATTATTACAGCAGCTATGTGTTCCATCCTATGTATCTGGAAACTCTCCAGGCGATGGTAGATGCCAAGGTGAATTCCCGTCTCGACTATCAGAAGTACTATGACAGAGAGTTGAAGCGCTGTCAGAAGTACAGCATCATTCTCGAAAGATTCATCTCTCCTGAGGGAACTTTCCCGGCATTCGGAAGAAGTATTCCTTACCGTATGGCTACGATGCAGCCGCTGGCCTTGATGGCATGGTACCAGAAGTTGCCAAAGGACCTGAGCAACGGACAGGTGCGTGCTGCCCTGACCAAGGTGCTCCATCGCATGTTCGACCAGGAGAACAACTTCAATGAGAAGGGTTATCTCTCTATCGGTTTCTGCGGAAATACCCAGAAGAACGTTGCCGACTGGTATACCAACAACGGTTCGCTCTATATGACAACCCTCGCCTTCATGCCTCTCGGCTTGTCTGCCGACCATCCTTTCTGGACCGATGCTGCACAGCCTTGGACTCAGGTGAAGGCATGGAACAATCAGCAGTTCCCTAAGGATCACCATTGGAAGGACGAGATTGTTACCTGGGACAAATGGTAATTTTTTGATTGATAATTTACAATTAATAATTGATAATTAATCATGCGCAAGATATTGATGATGTTGGCAGCTGCAGCCTTGGCTTTGCCTTTGAGTGCAGCACAGCCAGCCAAGAAGACCGCTAAGGTCAAGAAACAGAATAAGAAGGAAGTGAAGGCTTCCAAGAAATGGAATCATGAGCAGGTGGTGGAACTCATCACCAAGGTGAATAACTACTGGCAGGCTAACAACAAGCCTGAGGTTCGTGCCTTCTGGGATAATGCCGCTTATCATACCGGCAACATGGAGGTATATAAGATGCTCAAGGACCAGAAAATGCTTGATTACTCTATCCGTTGGGCTGAGCATAACGACTGGACCGGTGCTACAGAGGCAAACCCAGCCAAGTGGAAGTACAAGCCATACGGCGAGGGAAAAGATCACGTTCTCTTCGGCGACTGGCAGATCTGCTTCCAGACTTACATCGACCTCTACAACATCGAGACAGCCAAGGGAAATGCCGCAGCATCAGAATTCATGGTGAAGCGTGCCAAGGAGGTGATGCACTATGAGGCTTACTCTGAGCCAACAGATTACTGGTGGTGGAGCGATGCCCTCTACATGGTGATGCCTGTGATGACTAAGATGTATAAGCTGACCGGCGATACCAAGTATCTCGACAAGCTCTACGATAATCTTCTCACCACCGACGAGATTATGCTCGACAAGGAGACCAATCTCTACTTCCGTGACGGCAAGTACGTTTATCCAAAGCACAAGAGTGCTAACGGAAAGAAAGACTTCTGGGCTCGCGGTGATGGCTGGGTTCTCGCAGGTTTGGCTAAGGTGCTCCAGGATATGCCAAAGGACTACAAGCACTATCAGTTCTTTGTAGACAAGTTCCAGAAACTGGCTAAGGCGGTAGCTGAAATCCAGCAGCCGGAGGGTTACTGGACCCGTTCGATGATGGACCCAGAGCACGCTCCAGGACCGGAGACCAGCGGTACAGCCTTCTTCACCTACGGTATGCTTTGGGGTGTCAACAATGGTTATCTCAACAAGAAGGAGTACAAGAAGGTCATCGACCGTGCCTGGACTTATCTTACAGAGACTGCCGTTCAGCCTGATGGAAAGGTTGGTTATGTTCAGCCTATCGGCGAGAGAGCCATCCCTGGTCAGACCGTAGATGCCAACTCTCAGGCAAACTTCGGTGTGGGAGCCATGCTTCTCACAGCCTGCGAATATGATAAGTATCTTGCCATCAAGTAAGATGCCTATATATAATAAGGTATATATCAATTTAAAATAATAATAACAACTGACAAACATGAAACAGAGACTGTTCGTTACATTGAGTTTGGCAGGATTGGCTATGGCAACCTTCGGTGCAACCAAACCGAAGGCTGCCATTAAGTCGTTGAATAAGACGACCGTCCAGCAGCCAACTTACACAGAATGGCACGACCTTCAGGTGAATGCCATCAACCGTTTTCCGTTGCACACCAATTTCTTCACTTATCTGGCAGATGACTGGGTTTCTGAGAAAGACGGTAAGATCGTGAGCAAGGATATCCTGCACATGAACAAGACGGAGAGCAAGTATTTCCTTTCGCTCGACGGAATCTGGAAGTTCAACTGGGTGGCTAATGCCGACCAGCGTCCTACCGACTTCTACAAGGAAGATCTTGATGATTCCAAATGGAAGACCATGAATGTTCCAGGCAACTGGGAGATGAATGGATTCGGTGATCCTGAATATGTGAACGTAGGCTTTGGCTGGCGCGGACATTTTGACCAGCAGCCACCAGCAGTTCCTACCAAGGACAACCATGTAGGTTCTTACCGCCGTATCATCGACATCCCTGCCAACTGGGATGGCAAGCAGGTTGTAGCTCATTTCGGTAGCGTAACTTCCAACATCTATCTCTATGTAAACGGCAAGTTTGCCGGTTATGCAGAGGATAGCAAGGTAGCTGCCGAGTTTGACATCACTCCTTATCTGAAGAAGGGCAAGAATCTGATTGCCTTCCAGACCTTCCGCTGGTGCGATGGTTCCTGGGATGAGGATCAGGACTTCTGGCGCTTGAGTGGTGTGGCTCGTGAGAGCTATCTCTTTGCCCGCGATGCCAAGTTGCATTTGGAGGATATCCGTGTTACTCCTGACCTTGTAAACAACTACAAGGATGGTGCGCTCAATATCTCTACCAAGGTAAAGGGTAACGGAAAGCTCGTCTTCACCCTCTTCGATAAGGACGGCAAGAAGGTAGCAACCACTACTGGCGTAGCCAAGAATGGTACTGCCAATTTCTCTCTGCAGGTAGCTAATCCTCAGAAGTGGAGTGCCGAGACACCTTATTTATATACACTGCAGGTTTCCCTGATGGGTGCTCAGAAGAAGGACGCTATGAAGGCGGCTAGCATGACTCCTGTCAAGGTAGGTTTCCGCAAGGTGGAAATCAAGAACAAGCAGTTCCTTGTCAATGGTCAGCCTGTGCTCATCAAGGGTGCCAACCGTCATGAGATTGACCCTGATGGAGGTTATGTATTGAGCATGGAGCGCATGATTCAGGACATCAAGATTATGAAGCGCCTGAATATCAACGCTGTCCGTACTTGCCACTATCCTGACGATCCACGCTGGTACGAACTCTGCGATGAGTATGGTATCTATGTGGTAGCTGAGGCTAACCAGGAGAGTCATGGTTTCCAGTATGGCGATGATGCTGCTGCCAAGAAGCCGATGTTTGCCAAGCAGATTATGGAGCGCAACCAGCACAATGTTTCCATGTACTTCAATCATCCTAGTGTCGTAACCTGGAGTATGGGTAATGAAACTGTGATGGGCGATAACTTCCTGCAGGCTTACAAGTGGATCAAGAGCCAGGACCAGAGCCGTCCGGTTCAGTATGAGCAGGCTCGCAGAGGCGAGGGTACCGATATCTTCTGCCCTATGTACTATCCTGTAAGTGCTTGTGAAAAGTATGCGAAGGACCCTAACAGTCCGATGCCGCTCATCCAGTGCGAGTACAACCATACCATGGGTAACTCAGGCGGTAACTTGAAGGATTACTGGAATCTGATTCGCAAGTATCCTATCCTCCAGGGTGGTTTCGACTGGGATTTCGTTGACCAGGGTTTGCACCGCAAGGTATTGAAGCCGATGACCATCAAGAATCCTGAGAAGATGAGCAATGAAGAGCTTCGCAAGATAGAATACTGCTATGGTGGTGATTACAATAGTTACGACCCTAGCGACAATAACTTCAACTGTAATGGTATCATTGGCCCTGACCGTCAGCTCAATCCTCATGCCTACGAGGTAGCCTACCAGTATCAGAACATCTGGGCTAAGATGGTGAATGCAGAGAAGGGCGAAGTAAGTGTATACAATGAGAACTTCTTCCGCGATTTGAGCAACTATGCCTTAGCTTGGAGCCTGATAGAGGATGGCGTGGAGACTCAGAACGGTACCATCGCTGATATCGAAGTGGCTGCCCAGCAGACCAGGAACTTCACCATCCCTTACGACCTTTCTAAGGTAAAGGGCAAGGAGGTGTTCCTCAACATCGATTTCCGTCTGAAGAAGGCTGAACCTCTGATGGAGGCTGGTCAGATTGTGGCTTATGCCCAGCTGGCAGTGAAGGAGAAGAAGTGCTGCGGTCATTGTGCAGACAACATGGCTAAGGCTCAGGACGGCAAGAAGGTGAAGGCTAAGCTCATCGACAAGAAGGGCGAGCAGGATATCACCGTCACTACTCCTGACCTGACCGTCAAGGTGAACCGTACCACCGGTCTCATCTCTGAATATACCTATCGTGGCAAGTCGCTCCTCGGCGAGGGCGGTACCCTGAAGCCAAACTTCTGGCGTGCTCCTACCGATAATGATTTCGGTGCCGGCCTGCAGAAGAAGTTCAAGGTTTGGAAGAACCCTGTCATGAACCTGAAGGGTGTAGCTGTAGAAAAGGATAAGAAGGCAAATACCATCAATATCTGTGCAACCTATGAGATGCCAGAAGTGAAGGGCGAGCTGGAAATCGATTATCTCATCATGCCTAACACCGGTGCGATGAAGGTAAGCCAGGAGTTTGATGCTTCTGATGATGCCAAGGTCAGCGATCTGTTCCGTTTCGGTATGCTGATGCAGTTGCCATACGATATGGACAAGAGCCAGTATTACGGCCGTGGTCCTATCGAGAACTATTCAGACCGTGAGGACTGCATGCGCATCGGAATCTACAGCGATGATGCCGACAACCAGTATTTCCCATACATCCGTCCACAGGAGAGTGGAACCAAGGGCGATATGCGCTGGTGGAACCAGACCGATGCTTCCGGCTTCGGATTCAAGGTGAAGAGCTGCAAGCCATTCTATGCTTCCGCTATCCACTTCGATACAGAAGAACTGGATGATGGTGATGACAAGGATCAGCGTCACAGTTTCAACCTGAAGAAGTCAAGATTCACCAATCTCTTCCTCGATGCAGAGCATTCTGGTGTGGCTGGTGAGAACTCTTGGGGTGCATGGCCTTTGGAAAAATATCGCCTCCATTATGGCGATAAGAACTTCACTTTCGTGCTCATTCCATTAGATAAATAGTAGAAAAACAGGGAATTGGATAAAAATCCAATATATTTAAACAGAAAATCCACCTCATTCGGGGTGGATTTTTTTATCTTTGCACCACCTATCACGGAAAAGTGTAGGTACAGCCTAAAAATAAACAATAACGAACAATATGAGAAAAGCAAAAATTTTCGCAGCAGCATTGCTGGCGATGTCTTCACTCGGAGCTTTCGCACAGCATCAGTTTACTGTTCAGGCTAACAAGCCTGGAGCAGAAATCCAGCCTACCATGTATGGTATCTTCTTCGAGGATATCAACTTCGGTGCTGATGGTGGTCTTTATGCAGAGATGGTAGAGAACCGTTCCTTCGAATTTCCACAGCGCCTGATGGGATGGAATACATTCGGAAATGTAACCCTCAGCGACGTAAAACCAGCCTTCGACCGCAATCCTCATTATGTAACACTTGAGAGCGCAGGCGCACGTGAGAAGCAGACTGGTCTTGAGAACCGTGGCTTCTTCGGCATGGGCTTGAAGAAGGATATGAAGTACGATTTCTCTGTTTATGGCCGTCTTCATCTCATCGATGGCAAGCAGGGTAAGATTCGCGTAGAACTCGTCAATTCAAAGAATGATGTGATTGCCAAGCAGGTCATCAGCATCACCAATAATAAATGGCAGAAGCTTACTGCTACCCTTACTTCTCCTCAGACCGATCCTAAGGGATTGATGCGAGTATATCTGGAGAAGGGTTCTGAGAGCGTAGACCTCGACCATATCTCTCTCTTCCCAGAGGACAACTGGAATGGTCTCCGTGCCGACCTCGTACAGGATTTGGCTGATTTGAAGCCAGGCATCTTCCGTTTCCCTGGTGGATGTATCGTAGAGGGAACCGACCTCGATACCCGTTACGAGTGGAAGAACTCTGTGGGTGCTCCTGAGAACCGTCCTCTGAACGAGAACCGCTGGAGAGATACCTTCCCACATCGCCTTTTCCCTAACTACTATCAGTCTTTGGGCTTGGGCTTCTACGAGTACTTCCTCCTTTCTGAGAAGATTGGTGCTGAACCATTGCCAATTCTCTCTGTAGGTCTGGCTTGCCAGTATCAGAACGATGATAAGGATCCTAATGCGCATGTAGCAGTCAAGGATCTCCAAAGCTATATTGACGATGCACTCGACCTCATCGAGTTTGCCAATGGTCCTGTCACTTCCAAGTGGGGTAAGCTCCGTGCCGATATGGGTCATCCTGCACCATTCAACCTGAAGCAGATTGGTATCGGTAACGAGCAGTGGGGACCTATGTATCCTGAGCGTCTGCAGAAGTTCATGGAGCAGATTCATGCCAAGTATCCAAAGATCAAGATCTGCGGTTCATCTGGTCCATCTGCTGATGGCAAGGACTTCGACTACGGTTGGGAGCAGATGCGCAAGTTGGGCGTAGACATGGTGGATGAGCACTACTACAAGAGTCCGGAGTGGTTCCGCAGCAATGCCAGCCGTTACGACAAGTACGACCGCAAGGGGCCTAAGGTCTTTGCCGGTGAGTATGCAGCTCATGCCAAGCACGATCCTAACTCATGGGAGGCTGCGCTTTCTGAGGCAGCTTTCATGACGGGTTTGGAGCGTAATGCCGATGTGGTTTATCAGGCTACCTATGCACCTCTCTTCGCTCATGTAGAGGGATGGCAGTGGCGTCCGGACCTCATCTGGTTCGATAACCTCAGCTCTGTCCGTTCTGCCAACTACTATGTTCAGCAGCTCTACGGCGAGAATAAGGGTACCAATGTGTTGAAGCTTACCGAGAACGGCAAGGCTGTGGCAGGCGAGAATGGTCTCTATGCCACCGCTTGTTTCGATAAGACAACCAAGAGCTACATCGTAAAGATTGCCAACACCTCTAACGAGGAGAAGGAAATCAACGTTACCTTCAATGGCATCAAGAAGTTGAACCCTGGCAAGATGACTGTTCTTCATGCTGATGATATCCAGGCAGAGAACAAGATTGACAACAAGAACGTGGTTGTTCCTGTAGTATCTGATGCTCAGGCTAACGGTAACGTCCTGAATGTCAAGATGAAGGCGAATAGTTTTGTGGTATATAAATTCTAAGAGTTGGTGCGTTTTTTAACGCAAGTTTTCTGTATAAGGTAAAAAGATGATGAGAATCCCTTGCGGCAGCGATGCCGCAAGGGATTGTTTTTTTCTCCCGATGCCCTTGAAATTACATGGCGACGCAGGAATCTCTGTGTCGGGACATAGGAATGGTTACGTCGCTATGTGGTAATGTCTACGTCGGGACGTATTTCATGATACTTCTCCTTATTTTATGATACTTCGTCTGGGTCTAAGTTGTCTTCTTTTGGGCTATCCACAGGGATTTGACTATAAGAATAGAACAAATAGTAAGTATTATGTAAGCCGAGGTGTTACTTATATCAAGAATAATGGCAACATGCTTATGTTTACACTTGGCTATACCTTTAGTCATGGTAGAAAATATAAGACAGATAGACGTAAATTGAACAATAGTGATAAAGAAACTGGTTTGAGAATTTAAATATGAACTTAAAGCCATTTCCACATTATCAGCAACTCAACGAGATGGACTGTGGTTCCACCTCGTTGAGGATGATAACCAAGGACTATGGCAAGGAGTACTCGGCGGAGATGTTGCGTCAGCATTGCTACATCACCCGAAATGGCGTGTTTATGTTGGGCATTAATGAGCCTGCAGAGTATTTCTGCAGACTATTAACGGCTTCTCAATAGGGATAATGCATAGAGAGGCAGTATGGTGACATGCCTTATGGCGTCATCGTCCTGCTTGTCAATGTAATCAAATGATCCAAAATTCTCTAAGGAACAACGGAAGGCTTCGGTGAGCTTTTTCTCTCTCATAAATAGCCAGAGACTCTTCATGCCGCCCTGAGTGCCTGATTTGATTTCGATAGGGGTAATCTTCATGTTGTGGATTTCCAGATAGTCTATCTCGGCAACACTCTTCCCCTTCTGCTCCCAATAAAACATCTTCTGGCGCTGGATGCATGGCTTGTAACGCATCATCTCGAGTCCGGCAACCATTTCTGTTACACCACCCTTATTGACAAGTTCCTGAGGGGTGCCGGCTAAAATAAGTTCAATGAGCTGCTGAGACAGGTCGCCTTCCAGTTGAAGCACAGCTAACAGTAATCCTGGGTCCAGAAAGAGAACCTTCATGCTTTTCTCGTCAGCTTCCGCATCCAGCGGAATACCATTGCCCGAGGTAGCAACCACCGGAGTAACGATTCCCGCAAGTGTCAACAGGCGGAGGGCTTCTCTGATTTGTGAACTCTGATAATCTGCTGATATTTGCTTGTATGTCAACTTCTCTCCTGCCTGATGGCAGATGCCACGCATCGTTGTGCGCAGTAAATCTGGGTTGACTCTCTTTTTATACTTGCTGAAATCATCTTCGTATGTCAGTATGATGTCTTCCTGGATGTTTCTGCATCGGTTGAAATCGTGTGTCTTGGTCCATGCCAGAACAGATTCCGGCATGCCTCCTACAAGCAGGTAGGTGCGGAAGTATTCCACGAGTTTATCATGGAAGGCTTGATCTAAAGACTGGTTTCCGTATGCCTCATTTCGGAGAAGGATGAGACCTTCTTCGTGATTGGCATACAGAAATTCATCGAAAGTCATCGGATACATGAAGAGCGAGTGAATCCTTCCTACTCCAAAAGTAGGGAGTTCCTGAAGCGTAAATTCCAGAAGTGATCCTGCGGCTATGACATGCAGCTCAGGATAATCTTCCTTGAAGAAGCGTAGTGCCATGATGGCTTCAGGGCATTCCTGGATTTCGTCGAGAAAGAGAAGCGTCTTACCTGCTTCTATAGGGACATTGATATAGCTACTGATTTTTTTAGCAATCAATCGTACGTCAATATCCCCCTGGAAGAAGGTTTTGATTGCCTTGTTACGTTCGAAGTTTACCTCGGCGAAATACTCGAATTGCTTTCCAAAGTTTTTAACTGCTGATGACTTTCCAACCTGTCGGGCACCACGAAGCAGCAAGGGTTTCCGCATGGAATCTTCCTTCCAGGCGATGAGTTCTGAGTCTATGTTTCTATGTATATATTCTGTCATAATCGTAACTCTTTGAATAACAGGTGCAAATATAGTGAAAATACTCAAATCCGAGAAATAAATCGCGTTAAAATACTCAAATCCGAGAAATAATCGACGTTAAAATACTCAAATCCGAGAAATAATATGTCCCAGAGGTGGTTACAGTGGTTGCGGTTACAGAAGTTACTAACACATTTCTGCAGGGCATTTTTTGGTGGTATCAGAAAAAAGTAGTATCTTTGCAAACAATAAGTAATCATGACTTTATTGAGAACTGAAATAATAACAATTTAAAACTAGATGAGTATGAAAAGACGAATCTTTCTGATGGCTATTCTTAGCCTGGTGTTTGTGACAAGTGGTTTCGCACAGTTCCAGAGATCTATATTCAACCACGTGGGGCTGAATGTGGGTGCCGGCACTGAGGGTATCAACGTGGGTGTGGCTGCTCCTCTCACCAATTATCTTGAGCTGGAGGCGGGAGTCAGTCTCATGCCAAGCATCAAGGCTAATGCCGATGTTGACTTGCATTCGAATGTATCGCTCAACGTGCAGGGAGTGGCGGTGAGAATCCCGGATGCTACGGTGAATACCGAGGTGGATATCGCTCGTACTACCTTCAACGTCAAGGCACATCTCTATCCTTTTGGAGGAAACAGCAAGTTCTTCCTTACCGGTGGTTTCTCATTCGGCAATCCTAAAATCGCCAAACTGAGCGGTCATAGTGATGAGATTGAGAGATTCGCCAACCAGTATCCAGCTTACAAGCAGGAAATCCTTGACCTGGTCAGCGTGGGACTGGCTGATTATAACGTGAAGCTGGACGATAACTTCGATATCCATGGCGACATCCGCTGTAATTCCTTCCGTCCTTATCTGGGTCTGGGCTTCGGCAGACTGGTTCCCAAGAAGCGCGTAGGTGTACGTCTGGAACTGGGATGCCAGTTTATGGGAACCCTGAAGGTTTACCAGAACGATGAGAAGGTGGAAATCAACAAGGTGTTGAACGATACGATGGGCGATGATGCTGACGACATCTCCAAGTTTATCGAAGACTGGAAGTACTATCCGGTGCTCAAATTGCAGATTGTAGGCAGAATCTTCTAAGGTTGCCAAGATGGGGAAAAATAGTTGGCAGGTGCATGGAATGATGAACTTTTGCAGGCTATGTACAAGAAAAGTTTGAATTTTGCATAAAAAATACGCTCAAACGCTAGCAATCTGCTCATTTTTTCGTAACTTTGCACCCGCAAACTTATAAATAATAAAAGAAGAATGGCTAATTTGAGATTTGAGGTTGTAGCCGAGGCCTTTAAGAAAAGACCTGTAGAGGTAAAGGCTCCCAAGGTGCGCCCTTCGGAGTACTTCGCTAAGTATGTATTCAACCGTCAGAAGATGTACAAGTATCTGCCATCTGATGTGTACGAGAAACTCATCGATGTGATTGATAATGGTACTCGTCTGGACCGTTCCATCGCTGATGCCGTGGCTGCCGGCATGAAGCTCTGGGCTGAGGAAAACGGGGTAACACATTATACTCACTGGTTCCAGCCATTGACCGAGGGTACTGCCGAGAAGCATGATGCCTTCGTGGAGCACGATGGAAAGGGGGGTATGATAGAAGAATTCTCTGGCAAATTGCTTGTCCAGCAGGAACCTGATGCCAGCTCATTCCCTAACGGCGGTATCCGCAACACCTTCGAGGCTCGTGGCTATTCTGCATGGGATCCTACATCGCCTGTGTTCATCATCGATGATACCCTCTGTATCCCTACCATCTTTATTTCCTATACCGGTGAGGCTTTGGACTACAAGGCTCCATTGCTCCGCTCGCTGCATACTCTGAGCGAGGCGGCTACCGAGGTGTGCCACTATTTTTACCCACAGGTGAAGAAGGTGCAGACCAATCTCGGATGGGAGCAGGAGTACTTCCTGGTAGATGAGAGCCTTTACTCAGCTCGTCCTGACCTGATGCTCACGGGTCGTACCCTGATGGGCCACGACTCTGCAAAGAACCAGCAGATGGACGACCATTATTTCGGAACTATCCCTGAGCGTGTGCAGGCTTTCATGAAAGACTTGGAAGTGCAGGCGCTCGAACTCGGCATCCCTTGCAAGACCCGTCATAACGAGGTGGCTCCAAACCAGTTTGAGCTGGCACCAATCTATGAGGAATGCAATCTTGCCGTAGACCATAATATGCTCCTGATGAGCTTGATGAAGCGCGTGGCTCATAAGCACAGTTTCCGTGTGCTCCTTCACGAGAAGCCATTTGCCGGTGTGAATGGTTCGGGCAAGCACAACAACTGGAGTCTCTGCACCGATACCGGCGTGCTGCTCCATGCAGCAGGCAAGACACCGGAGGACAACCTCCGCTTCGTAGTCTTCATCGTAGAGACCCTGATGGGTGTATACAAGCACAACGGACTGCTGAAGGCTTCAATCATGAGCGCTACCAATGCGCATCGTCTGGGAGCCAACGAGGCGCCACCAGCCATCATCTCTTCGTTCCTCGGCAAGCAGTTGACCGACCTGCTCGACCATATCGAGAAGGCAGATAAGGACGAACTCTTCGCCCTGGCTGGCAAGAAGGGTATGGAGCTGGATATCCCTGAGATTCCGGAACTGATGATTGACAATACCGACCGCAACCGTACCTCTCCATTCGCCTTCACCGGTAACCGTTTCGAGTTCCGTGCTGTAGGTTCAGAGGCAAACTGTGCGTCATCCCTTATCGTATTGAATGCTGCCGTAGCCGAGGCTCTCGAAGACTTCAAGACTCGTGTAGATGCCTTGATAGCAAAGGGTGAGGACCAGACATCGGCTATTATAGATATTGTACGCGAGGACATCAAGACCTGCAAGCCTATCCGCTTCGACGGCAACGGCTATTCTGATGAGTGGAAGGAAGAGGCTCAGAAGCGTGGCTTGGATTGCGAGGCATCCTGCCCGGTAGTCTTCGACCGCTATCTTGACAAGGAGAGCATCGAGATGTTCGCCAAGACCAACGTGATGAGCGAGAGCGAGCTGAAGGCGCGCAACGAGGTGAAGTGGGAGACCTATACCAAGAAGATTCAGATTGAGGCTCGTGTGATGGGCGACCTGAGCATGAACCACATTATCCCAGTGGCAACCCACTATCAGAGCCGTCTGGCAAAGAACGTAGAGGGCATGATTCACATCTTCGGTGGTGAGGAAGGCAAGAAGCTGACTGCCCGCAACGTGAAGATTATCCGTGAAATAGCCGAACGCACCGAGTCAATTGAGCGTGGTGTAGAAGCTCTGGTTGAGGCTCGTAAGGTAGCCAACAAGATTGAGAACGAGCGCGAGAAGGCAGTAGCTTATCATGACACGGTAGCTCCAAAGATGGAGGAAATCCGTTATCAGATAGACAAACTTGAGCTTCTCGTAGCCGATGAACTTTGGACATTGCCAAAGTATCGTGAGCTTCTGTTCATCAGATAATATTTCCTGGATAAGGAATTGATATAATAAAAAAGAGTGCATTGTTAACGGCAATGCACTCTTTTTTTTGCTTATCCTGAGCAGAAAAGCGCAAACTAAGTTAAATATTCATAAAAGTTTAGGGTTAAAACTCGTAACCTACACATAATCAAATAAAAATGTGTAATTTTGCAGTCCGATTATTTCGGGGATACACTTAGAGTCCCCTGGATATGGTGTGTTAATAGCACGTCCTGTGGCCGGGATTTGCGGTTAGTGAATCACCTATCCGAAACATAAGTGAGTAAGAAAAGATTAAAAACGTTTTTTAGTAGTAAATTTAAATTTTAAAATGGACACATTAAGTTTCAAGACTATCTCTGTTAATAAGGAGACAGCTAAGAAAGAGTGGGTTGTAATCGACGCAACAGACCAGGTAGTAGGTCGCCTTTGCTCAAAGGTTGCTAAGTTGCTTCGCGGTAAGTACAAGCCAACTTTCACTCCACACGTAGATTGTGGTGACAACGTAATCATTATCAATGCAGCTAAGGTTGTATTCTCTGGCAAGAAGGAGACTGATAAGGTTTACACACGTTACACTGGTTACCCTGGTGGTCAGCGCTTCAATACTCCAGCTGAGTTGCGCAAGCGTCCTGATGGAATGGACAAGATCCTCCGTCATGCAATTAAGGGTATGTTGCCAAAGGGCCCTCTCGGTCGCTCTTTGATGGACAACCTCTTCATTTACGATGGCACAGAGCACAAGCATGAGGCTCAGCAGCCAAAGGCAATTGATATTAACCAGTATAAATAATTAAGGTAGAATGGAAGTAATTAATGCAATTGGTCGCCGTAAGAGCGCTGTAGCTCGCGTATACCTCACAGAGGGTACAGGTAAGATCACAATCAACAAGAAAGATATTGAAACATATTTCCCATCAGCAATCCTTCGCTATGTAGTAAAGCAGCCATTGCAGTTGCTCGAAGCTGAGGGTAAGTATGATATTAAGGCAAACCTCGACGGTGGTGGTTTCACCGGTCAGAGCCAGGCTCTCCGCCTCGCTATCGCTCGCGCTCTCGTTAAGATCGACGCTAACGATAAGAAGGCATTGAAGGATGCAGGCTTCATGACACGTGACTCACGTGCTGTAGAGCGTAAGAAGCCAGGTCAGCCAAAGGCTCGTCGTCGCTTCCAGTTCAGCAAGCGTTAATCTTATATTTTATTATATATTCAGATTATTATAGCTGAGCTAAAAAGTTTAGTATCTAAATCGGTGAGATTCCATTAATCGGGGACTACTCATCGACTGATCTAACATTAGATTCAAAAGAAAGTAAACACAATTTAAAAAAGAAAAGACAATGTCAAGAACAAATTTTGACCAGTTACTTCAGGCAGGTTGCCACTTCGGACACCTCCGTCGCAAGTGGAATCCAGCAATGGCTCCTTACATCTTCATGGAGCGTAACGGTATTCATATTATCGACCTCAACAAGACTGTTGCTAAGGTTGACGAGGCTGCTGAGGCCCTCAAGGAAATCGCCAAGACAGGTAAGAAAATCCTGTTTGTCGCTACTAAAAAACAAGCTAAGGATGTAGTTGCCGAGAAGGCAGCTTCTGTAAATATGCCATACGTTAACGAGCGTTGGGCTGGTGGTATGCTTACCAACTTCCCTACAATCCGTAAGGCAGTTAAGAAAATGACAAACATTGACAAGTTGATGAACGATGGTACATTCTCTAACCTCTCTAAGCGTGAGTTGCTGCAGATCAGCCGCCAGCGCGCTAAGTTGGAGAAGAACCTCGGTTCTATCGCTGACTTGAGCCGTCTCCCTAGCGCACTCTTCGTTATCGATGTAATGAAGGAGCACATCGCTGTTAAGGAGGCTAACCGTCTTGGTATTCCAGTTTTCGGTATCGTTGATACAAACTCAGATCCTAAGAATATCGACTACGTTATCCCAGCTAATGATGACGCTAAGGACTCAGTAGAGGCTATCCTCACTGCTGTTTGCGGTGCTATCGCTGAGGGTATCGAGGAGCGTAAGGCTGAGAAGGCTGACGACAAGGCTGCTGCTGAGCAGAAGGATCAGCCTAAGAAGAAGGCTGCTCGCAAGGACGAGGCTGAGTAATTAGGCAAACAAAAATATACTGGAGCCATTGATTCTGTTTTATGATTCGATGGCTTTAGTACTTTTAAAGCAAAGATTATTATTAACTTTTAATATTAAAAAATATTATGGCTGTTTCAATTGAAGATATCAAGAAACTTCGCGCTATGACTGGTGCTGGTCTTGCTGACGTTAAGAAGGCACTCACAGAGGCTGAAGGTGATTTCGATAAGGCAAAGGAGTTGCTCCGTGAGCGTGGTCTCGCTATCGCTGCTAAGCGTTCTGACCGTGAGACTTCTAACGGTTGCGTTCTCGTTAAGAAGGTTAACGATTTCGCTGCTATCATCGCTCTCAAGTGTGAGACTGACTTCGTTGCTAACGGTGCTGACTTCATCAAGTTGACATCTGACATCCTCGACGCTGCTATCGCTGCAAAGGCTCATACTCTCGACGAGGTAAAGGCTTTGAAGATTGGCGAGTCTGATGCTCAGGCTGCTGTTACACAGCGCTCTGGTATCACCGGTGAGAAGATGGAGCTCGACGGCTACTGCGTTCTCGAGGGTGACAACATCGAGGTTTACGACCACATGAACAAGCACACTTTGTGTACTATGGTTCAGCTTAACGAGAACAACGAAGAGGCTGGTCACAAGGTAGCTATGCAGGTAGCTGCTATGCGCCCTGTAGCTCTCGACGAGTCTTCTGTTTCTGAGGAGACTAAGAAGACTGAGCTCGAGGTTGCTGTTGCCAAGACTAAGGAAGAGCTCGTAGAGAAGGCTGTTAACGCAGCTTTGAAGAAGGCTGGCATCAACCCAGCTCACGTTGACTCTGAGGATCACATCGAGAGCAACACTAAGAAGGGTTGGTTGACACCTGAGCAGGCTGAAGAGGCTCGCAACATCAAGAAGACTGTAGGTGAGGAGAAGGCTGCTTCTTTGAACCCAGCTATGATCCAGAACATCGCTAATGGTCGTTTGGCTAAGTTCTTCAAGGAGAACTGCCTCGTTGACCAGGAGTTCCAGTTCGGTGATGGCGACAAGCAGACTGTTGCTCAGTATCTCGCTTCTCAGAGCAAGGATCTCAAGATCGTTGCTTACAAGCGCTTCACACTCGTTGCTGAGTAATCATTTTGCTCAAGGCAACCATTAATTTGACTTATAGTTAAATTAGAATATCCGGGAGTTATGGAGTTAAAGCTTTGCTTTGCTTCTAACTCCCATTTCTTTTTTATGTATATTTTTGAGTTATGAAGATATTTGCTATCGGTATGAACTATACCGAACACAATAAATCGCTCCATGGTACGTTATCTAAACCAGAGCGTCCTGTTATCTTTACCAAGGCAGACTCGGCTCTGCTCAACAACGGCAAGCCTTTCTTCATTCCAGACCATCTGGGAAGAATTGAATATGAGACCGAACTGGTGGTGAGAATCTGTAAGTTGGGAAAGACCATTCCGCAGCGTTTCGCCCATCGCTATTATGATGCGGTGACAGTGGGCATCGACTTTACCGCCCGCGAGATGCAGAAGAAGCTGAGAGAGGCTGGACAACCATGGGAACTTGCCAAGGGATTCGACGGTTCGGCTGCCATTGGAGAATGGGTAGACATCCAGAAGTTCCGTGACATCCAGGCCATCCATTTCCATCTCAACATCAACGGTGAGAATGTGCAGGAAGGCTGTTCGAGCGATATGCTCTACAAGGTGGATGAAATCATCTCCTACATCAGCCAGTACTTCACGCTGAAGACGGGCGACCTGCTCTATACGGGCTGTCCTACTGGTTGCGGTCCGGTGAAGATTGACGACCATCTGGAGGGCTATCTGGAAGACAGAAAGGTGCTCGATTTTATGTGTAAATAATCAAAAGATAGAATTCTAGGTAGGAATATATGAATATGAGTAAGACTTTTCGGATATGGTGGATAGGGTTGTGCCTTCTCTTCATGGCATTGCCTGTATCTGCGCAGAAATTCTTTAACCTCACTTCGGATGAAGTGAAGGTAGACTCTGTCTTGCCGCAATTCATCTATTCCTATCCCTTGCAGGGTGATTATCAGGATTCCATTTATACCGTAGAGCTGAAATATCCGGAATATATCGATATGTCGGCTGATGATATTGCGCATTATAATCATCTTTCCGGTGCCATTCTGCCTGGTCAGGTGGTGGTAAACCAGAAGGTGATGGAATGTCGGAAGAAGGGAGTCCTGATGATTTCTCTTTCTCCGCTCCTCTTTAGGCAGAACAGATATCAGGCGCTGGTGAGCTTTATGCTCGATGTCAAGGCGCAGCCCTTGAAGCGGGCACAGCAGGAAGCCGGCAAGGAAAACCTGATGAAAAGCCGTGCTGCGGGCAAATCAGCTTCGCTTTATGCAGACCATTCTGTATTGGCATCGGGAAGATGGGCAAAGATTAGAGTGAGCGAATCGGGGGTACATCAGTTGACGGATGCTGTTGTGCGCAAAGCCGGATTCTCTAATATTAATAAGGTAAAGATTTATGGTTATGGCGGAAATCTCCAGAATGAGGCGCTTATAGCCGGTGAACTGAAGAAGCTTGATGATTTGCAGGAAGTGCCGCAATGTATTGTTGATGGCAAGCACTATTTCTATGCCAAGGGTCCAGTCAGTTGGAAGAGCAAGACTGCTACCCAGCGCATCCGGAATCCTTATTCTGATTACGGATATTATTTCATTACCCAGACTGGGGAAGAGCCTGCACAGATGGATTCTGCCACCTTTATATCTACCTATTTTCCCCAGGCAGAAGACTATCATTCGCTCTATGAGAAGGATGGATACAGCTGGTTCCCTGGAGGAAGGAATCTCTTCGACCCTACCGAAGTACCGTTAGGAGGCAAACAGCAGGTAGCCATCGTCAATCAGACCGGAAGCAGTAACGGAAAGTTGACCGTTGGGGTTACGATGGGTGTCAATGGTTCGGTAGAAGTTCAGAAGAATGGCGTTTATCTGGGAACCATCACCCTGCAGAAGTCGGTGACCTCTGATGCTTCCTACCAGATGGCAGTAGAGAGCTTTGTCACCTATCCACTAAAGGATTTATCAGAAAAGGATACCATCACCCTGCTGCCGAAGACGGGTGGTCCGATGCATCTCGACTATGTGGCGATGACTTGGGAGAAGCCTGTCCCTTTCCCTGGATTCACAGGCATGGTGCCTGCAGCACAGTATGTTTATGGCATCACCAATCAGGACCATCATGCTGACGGGGCGGCTGATATGGTCATCATCATCCCTACCTCCCAGAAATTACTGAAACAAGCTAAAAGACTGAAAGAATTTCATGAAACCCATGACGGGTTGAGAGTTACGATAGTGCCGGCTGATGAACTCTATAATGAGTTTGCCAGCGGAACCCCTGATGCCAATGCCTATCGCCGCTATCTGAGAATGCTCTACGACAAGGCTCAGACCGAGGCGGATATGCCTAAGTATCTGCTGATGTTTGGCGATTGCGTCTGGGACAACCGAATGCTGACGGCAAGCTGTAAAACGCTGAATCCTGACGACTATCTGCTTTGCTATGAGAGCGTGGAGTCTTTCTGCAAGGTGCATTGCTTCGTGAGCGACAGCTGGCTGGGCATCCTGGGCGAAGGAAAGGGAACGGATCCGAGAACCGAACTGCAGGATGTGGGTGTGGGAAGATTCCCGGTAACCACCGTCGATGAGGCTAGGATTATGGTAGACAAGACCATCAACTATGCCAATAACGAGAATGCCGGAAGCTGGCAGAACACCCTGATGTTCATGGGCGATGACGGCAACAACAATCTCCACATGAAGGATGCCAACGAGGTGGCTGATTTCATCTCTTCCCTCTATCCGGGCTATCTCGTCAGGAAGGTGATGTGGGATGCTTATAACCGTGTCACCTCTTCTACCGGAAATACCTATCCCGAAGCTACTAAGATTATCAAGCAGCAGCAGACCGCTGGAGCATTAATCATGGATTATGCCGGACATGCCAGCGAAACGCAGCTCTCTCATGAGGGCGTGCTGAAGATAGTTGATTTCAGGGAGTTCCGCAATGCCAATCTTCCTCTGTGGGTTACTGCCTGCTGCGATATTATGCCGTTTGACGGAGTGACTTCCAATATCGGCGAAGAGGCGGTGCTCAATGCTGGCGGCGGTGCTGTGGCTTTCTATGGTACAACCCGTACGGTTTATACCCAGGAAAACAAGTATATCAACCGTGCTTTCATGCGCAGGGTACTGAGTAGGGTAGACGGCAAGCCGATAACGTTGGGCGAGGCACATCGTCTGGCTCAGAATGACATCATGATGGGCGCTGTGGTCCAGGGAGAAAAGGATAATTCCGAGAATCATCTCCAGTTTTCGCTGCTGGGAGATCCTGCCCTCTCGCTCAATCTGCCTCAGATGAAGGTGGTGGTAGACTCCATCAATGGGGTGGATTGCCGACAGACAGATGCGGTGGCGAAACTGAAGGCAGGTTCTATTGCCCGAATTGCCGGACATATTGAAGGGGCAGAGGATTATCAGGGGGTGGTGACTGCTACGGTTCGCGATTCCAGAAATCAGATTACCTGTAAGTTGAACGATACTTCTGATGATGGAGCTTCTGAGGCTTTCAGGTTCTATGACCGTCAGAAAACCCTCTTCAATGGTTCTGATAGTGTAAGAAATGGTCAGTTTGTCCTCTCCTTTGCTGTTCCTAAGGATATTAATTATTCGGATAGTGCGGGTCTGGTGAATCTCTTTGCCATCAACGGCAGCAAGAACCTGCCGGTGCAGGGGGCTTCCGACCGTTTCCTGGTGGGAGGCAGTGAGGAGATGCAGAACGATTCCATCGGTCCTTCCATCTATTGCTATCTCAATTCTCCTTCTTTCACGGATGGCGGAAGGGTGAATACCACTCCTTATTTCGTGGCACAGATTACGGATAAGGACGGAGTGAATGTGTCTGGTAGCGGTATCGGACATGACCTGCAGCTCGTGATAGATGGAGATATGTCGAAGACCTATGTGCTCAACGATCATTTCACGTATGATTTCGGAAGCTATACCAGTGGTTCCACTTTTTACAGCATTCCGGAGTTGGAGCCGGGCAAGCATCAGCTGATGTTCCGTGCATGGGATATCCAGAACAACAGTTCTACGGTTCGGCTGAACTTCAACGTGGTGAAGGGACTTACGCCTAATCTCTTCCAGGTGGGCGTGACGGAGAATCCTGCCCGTACTTCTACTACCTTCATCATCTCTCATGATAGGGCAGAGAGCAATATGGATGTGGTGATAGAACTCTATGATACTTCCGGTCGTCTGATATGGCGACATGCAGAAAATGGAGTTCCTGCTTCCGGGACCTATACCGTGAAATGGGACTTGACGGTTGATGGCGGGCGACCTTTGTCTACAGGTGTCTACCTCTATCGGATAAGGATTGCTGCCGGTGGTAGCAGTTATGCATCGAAAACCCAAAAACTGATAGTAATCAAATAGATAATATAAAAAATAAACATAATATGAATCAGACTTTCAGAATAATCATAGTAGGAGTCCTCTCCTGTCTATCCTTGGGAGTGAAGGCGGCAGATGATGATGATACAAAGGAAAAGTTGTTCAATCCTGTCAATTACGCAGTCATCTCGCAGACCATTGCGCCTGATGCCCGTGGTGGCGGTTTGGGTGATGTGGGTGCGGCTACCGACCCGGATGTCAACTCCCAGTATTGGAACCCGGCAAAGTATCCGTTCAATATTTCGCGTGCAGGTGTCTCCCTGAACTTCACCCCTTGGCTGCGTTCTTTGGTCAATGACATGAACCTTGCCTATCTGTCTGGTTATTACCGCATTGGCGATTACAGTGCAGTGTCTGCCTCTTTGCGATACTTTAATATGGGTGAGGTTTATACCGAAAATCCGGGTGTCAATGCGAATGCCATGACTATCAATCCCTACGAGATGTCGCTCGATGTGGCTTATTCTCTGATGCTCAGCGAGAAGTTCTCTCTTGCTGCAGCTATCCGCTGGATTTATTCGGATATGCGTTTCGATTACAAGGAGGACAGTTCTCCGGCTTCTGCCTTTGCTGCCGATATTGCCGCCTATTATCAGAACTATGTGGTTATCGGTCAGCGTGAATGCCAGCTGGGTGTGGGGTTGAATATTTCCAATATCGGTAGCAAGATTACTTTCAGCGGTGAGGAGTATAGCGAGTTCCTGCCTGCCAATCTCCGTCTGGGAGCTTCCCTGATGATTCCTATCGATGAGTACAACCGTATTACCCTGGCTGCCGATGCCAACAAGTTCCTCGTTCCTACGGTTCCACAGCAGGAAGAGGGTGAGGATGCGGCTGAATATAAGGATCGTGTGCTCAGGGAATATAATGATGTTTCTGCCATCAGCGGTATTTTCAAGAGTTTCAGCGATGCACCGGGCGGCTTCAAGGAAGAGATGGAGGAAATCAACTATGGCTTGGGTGCCGAATATGTATACAATGATAAGTTTGCGTTGCGTGCCGGTTATCATCACGAGAGTCAGAGCAAGGGCAACAGAAAGTATTTCACGGTGGGTGCAGGTTTCAAGATGAACGTCTTCTCCCTAGATGCTGCCTATGTGGTGGCTACCGCTAAGAGCAATCCGCTCGACCAGACGCTCCGCTTCACCCTCTCCTTTGATATGGACGGTCTCAAGGACCTCTTTAAGAGATAATGTATAATTTATAATGTATAATTTATAATGATGAATATTCGTGTAGGATTTGGATATGATGTCCACAAGCTGGTGGCTGACCGCGACTTGTGGCTGGGTGGCATCAAGATAGATTATGAACTGGGATTGCTGGGTCATAGTGATGCCGATGTACTGATACATGCCATTTGCGATGCTTTGCTGGGGGCTGCCAATATGCGTGATATTGGTTATCACTTCCCGGATACGGCTGCCGAGACGCTCAATGTGGATTCCAAGATATTGCTCCGCAAGACGATGGACCTGATTGCTACCAAGGGCTATTCCCTGGGCAATATTGATGCTACCGTCTGTGCTGAGCGACCAAAGCTCAATCCGCATGTCCCTGCCATGAAGGCGTGCCTGGCTGAAGTGATGGGAGTAGACGAAGACCAGATTTCCATCAAGGCTACAACCACCGAAAAGCTTGGCTTTACGGGAAGAATGGAGGGTATCTCGGCTTATGCTACGGTGTTGATACAAAGGGCATAATTACACTTAATAGCTGTTAAGAACTATTGAATTATTGCAATTCGGTTGATGTAAATCAAAAAATATTCATAAAAGGAGTATTTTTTTGATAAAATATTTGGTGGACCTAAAATCCGCAACTATCATTCAATACACGATTAAGGGTAGATTTATGA
>OGNN01000623.1_pt1 | contig 20375 bp, 20 predicted proteins | sample 1573461 | NCBI WGS metagenome assembly OGNN01 (sample SAMEA2581998, study PRJEB24529) | metagenome | biome: Human gut stool | place: China | collected 2011
TTGCATGAGATTTGACGTTGTATTGGCGTTGTATCAGCGTTGCTCGTTTCGACTTGTCGGGCAATGCGAAGGCCTTTCTATCGTGGAACGAGCAGCAGGACTGGCTCCACGTTTTTATTTATATAAATTAACTACTACTTTATTAATAAACGCATACAACGGAGCCTTGGTGCAAAGACTTAACAAACATGAAAAAAAATCTGAAAAGCAAATGGCTACTATTGCTACCTTTAGCAATGGGAGCGTTTGGTGTAACTGCATGTAGCGACGACTATGATCCGTGGGAGTTGCTGAAAACAGAGGTAACAAGTACTATCCCGCAAAGCTACTCAGAAAAAGTGGCTTGGAATGGTGGTACATTTACAATCAATGTAAAAACCAATGGTTCATGGAATATTGAGGTTCCAAAATGGTTAAGTGTAGACAAGAGCGAGGGTAACGGTGACGCAACCATTGAAGCTACTGTCGAACGAGCATGGAGAGCTGGAGAACGTACTGGTGAAATCAAGCTAAACACTGCAGGAAGCGAAAGCAGCAATGTCGCAGGTACACGATCTGATAAAATCAACTTCACGCAAGAAGGATTAGAGAATGCTCTTAAAATAACAGATTGCAGTACCGATCTTACAAAAGAGTCTATATTTGACAACGATAGAGGTTATTATTATACTCAATATGGATACAGTATAAAATACACTATTGATAATCCATTAACAGATGATGAAGTTAATAACATTATACGCAATGCGTATATACGCATATATAAGAGCACACGATATCTAAAGAATGATTGTACAACCATTTATCTAAAAAAAGCAGACTTAACACCTGGTACACATGTGCTTAAAGATGACAAATGGTATAACGAATATAGAACAGAATATAACTATCTACAAATAAACAAAGTAGAAATCATTATATTCACAGCATATGGAGAAAAACATCTTTACTAACAAAACTGACATAAAACAGTAGATTGAATTATGAGACACTTTCATATACTTATAGCTCTGCTTGTAGGTCTTACAAGTCCAGCAGTAGCACAAGAGAACAACACAAATAAATATAGTATAGATGGCAAACATCGCGGATTGGACTTCAGCATCAGTGCTGGATATAACGCTGGTGTTGGAGACTCGAAGGGATCAACTTTTCTGCCTCTCGAAATTGGTCTTGGCAAACAGTTTCATCCTAATTTGTATGTAGGTATGCGCTCGGGTGCATGGGTTGCAATATCCGATAAAGCCTCTGCCCAAATACCAATAATGAGCGACTTCAAGGTAATGTTTCCGGGCTCAACAGAAGGCAAACTAAAACCAATAATCAATGCACGCCTGGGATATTTGCTTAATATTGAAGGTAACAAAGAAATAGAAGCAGACGATGGAATGGGCGGAACGGTACGCACAACCGCAGAATCGTTCGACATGATAGTAATGGAAATCATGCCTGGTATCCAAATTCCATTGTCTAAGACTACCGACTTCATCCTGTCTGCCGGCTACACCCATGGCTTTGCAACCAAAAGCGGAGGTGGCAACGGAGGATACTTTAGCGTAAAGACTGCCTTCAACTTCCACAAACGTGATACGAAAAAAGTAAAAGCACCACGAGAGAAAGTTGACACACGCGACAAAGGATTACAACTCACCATAGAAGGAGAACTCAACAACAGAGAACGAACGGGAGGTGGCGGCAACTTGGTCCTTACATACAAGATTAACCCACACTTCAGTGCAGGTCTTGGTGGTGGTTACCACGTATTCTCACCTTTTAACGATGATGGAGAAGACATACAATGCATTAAGCAATACTCATACGACAGCAGGTTGAGCGAAACACAATACCCATATCAAGGTTCGCCTCAAATGTACACCTTCTTTGCACGTGGCAACTACCGACTCCTCGACAAGCGACTCTCTCCAATAGGCACAATAGATCTCGGCATGAGAAAATATAAATGGGAGGGTGAAGAGGATGAACCTGAACCATATGGATATAATTTGAGAGAATACCTAAAAGCTCCGAGTACTTCATTTTTTGTTGCTCCTGCAATCGGTGTATCACTCCGTACAACAAAGAATTCATATCTTGAGCTAAAAGTAGGCTATAACATTTCATCAAATCTAAAAGCTCAAAAATGGGGCGATTTTGAAAAGCAAGTTTATTACTCAACCAAATCAAAAAGCATGTCCTATGGCTTTATCTCTATCGGATTTACCCATACGTTTGGTAAGCGTGGACAACGTATAAGCCGCTAAACTTGCACTAACGATATCAGTAAAATCAGATACTTCCGTATTCTGCATTCCTACAAATACATGTCACTATACGGAATTATCTGATTTTATTGTTTTATCCAATCTTTAGAACTTTTTAAAAAACAACACTGCCTATTTGATTTTAAATACGTAACTTTGCGCTATAAAACAATTAAGCAACTATGAATATTCTCGAACTATCACAGACTCGCTTCTCGGCTCGCAAATATACCGACGAGGCGGTAAGCGACGACGACTTGGCATACATCCTCGAGTGCGTGCGATTGGCTCCTTCGGCTGTCAACCGTCAGCCGTGGAAGTTTGTCGTGGTGCGCAGCAAGGAGGCTAAGGAACAGCTCTGGCAGGCGTACGACCGCGATTGGTTCCGCACTGCTCCGCTCTACATCGTGTGCATGAAGAACAACAGCGAGTGCTGGACACGCCGCTACGACGACAAGCAGCACGGCGACATCGACGTGGCTATAGCTACCGAGCATCTGTGTCTCGCTGCTACCGAACGCAACCTCGGCACTTGCTGGGTGTGCAACTTCGACACCGACATCATGAGTCGCCTCTTCCCCTCTGCCGACTTCGAGGCTGTGGCAATCATCCCCGTCGGACATATCGCCGACGATTGTCCGCGTGCAGAGAAGAAGCGTAAGGATATCGCAGAGATTGTTGAAGAAGTATAATCAAAACAAGTAAAAGAAGACAAAATGGAACCTTAACAATATATTAAAGTTCCGACCACATCGAATTTGACACTCTACCTCAGAAAGCAATGCTTTCAAGGTGGAGTGTCATTTTATATACATTATTTATCTTGCTCCTCGCCACAAGCACTTTTGTCGTCCAATTCTCCTTCGGGCTGTTGAGCCTCAAAGAATCTTTTGGCTGAGAGGGGAGAAACAACCGATCGCCCTGTCTTCGATTCCAATTGTTCTCTTGCTACACGAGCCACATCACCACCTTCTTTTGCACAAGTTTTGTTTTCGTCTAAAGTCTGAGGATTCTTTGCTTTGGTTATACTCGTTGCAGAAAGTTCTGCAAGCATATTCAGCACAAGTTCCTCGTTAGTCATGTTATCACGAAGATTTTCCTTCTTCAAGCCTTTCAACTTCTTGTATTCCTTTGATGTCCTACCAGCCCATGACTGATAGATGATGTCGGTCAAAGTAGCATACTGCACTCCTTCTTCTACATTATGGAGTTTCCATTGGTCGGTCAAGTCCTTGCGTATCTCAATGCTTTTCAATCGCTGGTTGATCCAATTGTCTGAATATCCCAATCGCTTATAGTCTATCATGGCCTGCTGAATACTCAGCTCTGGATCCTGCATCTGATCAAGTCGAGCTGTTCCAACTTTAGCAAGCCACATCTTAAACGGCTCAGCCTTTGGTGAAGGCACAGACTGAATGATACGCAAAAGTTGCTCTGTATCAGCAACGTCTGTCAAGCGCATCTTTCCGTCAGCAGCAGGCATTTTCAAACCGTTACAATTTGTAACGGTTTCATTTCCCTCATCCTTAAGTCGCTTCTTAAGGACTCGCCAATATGTTTGCGGATTAGGACTTTCCGTCAATACCGCCACGACATCAACAACAGAGAAATACCACTTCTCTTGTTCGTCGTCCCAAACGGCACGTATCTTATCGTTTCCAAATAGTTTTATAGAGTTCTTATTCACCATTTTATTACTTGTTTATTACATTAGGTTCTCATCTGTCGAACAAAATCATTAAATGTAGGAACCATCTACAAATATACAACAAAGTTATTGTTTATCAGGCTAATTAACATAGATTAAACAAGAAAGTAATGGCATATTAAACGAAGGAAAAACAAAAAAAGAGTCCCTACTCCACTGCGGAATAGGGACTCTTTCTGTGTTTTATTCAATCTGTGATTTCGGTCTGATTACATCATGCCACCCATGCCTGGGTTGCCCATCGGCATAGCCGGAGCCTTCTCCTCTGGCTTGTCGCAGATGATGCACTCGGTTGTGAGGAACATACCTGCGATAGAAGCAGCGTTCTCAAGAGCTACGCGCTCCACCTTAGCCGGGTCGATGACACCTGCAGCGCGGAGGTCTTCGTAAGCGTCCTTGCGAGCGTTGTAGCCGAAGTCGCCCTCGCCCTCGCGAACCTTCTGAACGACAACAGCACCCTCGCCACCGGCGTTCTTCACAATCTGGCGAAGCGGCTCCTCGATAGCACGACGCACGATGTTGATACCAGTCTGCTCGTCAGCGTTCTCGCCCTTGAGCTCTGCAAGCTCCTTCTGAGCGCGGATGTATGTTGTGCCGCCACCAACGACAACGCCTTCCTCCATTGCTGCACGTGTAGCGCAGAGAGCGTCGTCAACGCGATCCTTCTTCTCCTTCATCTCTACCTCGCTGTTAGCACCTACGTAGAGAACGGCTACGCCACCGGCGAGCTTTGCAAGACGCTCCTGCAACTTCTCCTTGTCGTAAGCGCTCTTTGTGTTTGCAATCTCGCTCTTGATCTGAGCAACACGGTCAGCGATGAGGTTCTTCTGTCCGCAGCCGCCTACGATAGTGGTGTTGTCCTTAGAAACGGTAGCCTTCTCGCATGAACCGCAGAGGTCGAGTGTAGCCTTGTCGAGGCTCAAGCCCTTCTCCTCGCTGATTACAACGCCACCAGTCAGAGTAGCGATATCCTCGAGCATTGCCTTACGACGGTCACCGAAGCCAGGAGCCTTCACAGCGCAGATCTTCAAGCCTGCACGCAGACGGTTCACAACGAGTGTGGTGAGTGCCTCAGAGTCAACATCCTCAGCGATGATGAGCATCGGGCGTCCGCTCTCTGCAGCCGGCTGCAGGATAGGCAGCAAGTCCTTAACGCTGCTGATCTTCTTATCGTAGATAAGGATGTACGGGTTGTCCATAACGCACTCCATCTTCTCAGAGTCGGTTACGAAGTAAGCGCTCAGATAGCCGCGGTCGAACTGCATACCTTCTGTTACGCCGATGTTTGTGTCGCGGCTCTTGCTCTCCTCGATGGTGATTACGCCGTCCTTAGACACCTTGCGCATTGCGTCAGCCAGGAGCTTACCAATCTCTGGGTCGTTGTTAGCAGAAACGGTTGCTACCTGCTCAATCTTGTCGTAGTTGTCGCCAACGATCTCTGCGTTTGCCTTGATGTGTGCTACGACAGCAGCCACAGCCTTGTCGATACCACGTTTCAGGTCCATCGGGTTAGCACCTGCGGTTACGTTCTTCAAACCCTCGGTTACGATAGCCTGAGTGAGGATTGTAGCGGTTGTTGTACCGTCGCCTGCGTCGTCGCCGGTCTTGCTTGCCACGCTCTTAACAAGCTGTGCGCCAGTGTTCTCGAACTTGTCCTCGAGCTCCACTTCCTTAGCTACGGTCACACCGTCCTTTGTAATCTGCGGAGCACCGAACTTCTTCTCGATAACCACGTTGCGACCTTTCGGACCGAGTGTTACCTTTACTGCGTTAGCCAACTTGTCGACACCGTTCTTCAACAGGTCGCGTGCATCCATATTGTATTTAATATCTTTAGCCATTTCTTTAATTATTAATTATTAGTTATTAATTTTTATTTCTGAACAACAGCGAGCACATCACTCTGACGCATGATGAGATACTTTGTGCCTTCAACCTCAAGCTCTGTACCAGAATACTTGCCGTAGAGCACTTCGTCACCTTCTTTCAGAACCATCTCCTCGTCCTTTGTGCCGTTACCTGCTGCAACGATTGTACCATGCTGCGGTTTCTCTTTTGCTGTATCAGGAATGATGATTCCACCGACTTTTTCTTCTGCCTGTGCAGGGAGTACGAGAACTCTGTCTGCTAATGGTTTAATGTTCATAATTCTTATGCTTTAAGTTTTTATAATTACTATTGGTTGTTGTGACGGCTCATCTGCCGTCCACTTTCGCTAAGGATATAGCCAAAAGCGTGCCAAAGCACTATCGAGTTACAGCACATGACAAATATGACAGACCAAGAGTGACAGAATTGACACATACAAACGTTCTTTTACTTTTTTACTCTTTTACTTTTTTACTCTTTTACTTTTTTACTTTTTTACTTTTTTACTTTTTTACTTTTTTACTTTTTTACTTTTAAAAGTATGCTTTTGTGGCTGCGTGGTACGGGCAAGATGCCCATACCTCCTAATTTTTTACCCTTTTACTTTTTTACTCTTTTACTTTTTTATTACCTTTGCACGTTAGATTAAGCGACACCTCTAAATATATACTGTCACAAAGCAACAAGACAAACAAAAATAAATGAAAAAGTACATACTCGACCTTACGGTCAACAGCGTTGAAGCTCTGAGCGACAAGCACGTGCTCATCAAGCTCACCGACGACAAACCGCTGCCCGAGATGCTTCCGGGTCAGTTCGTAGAGGTGCGCGTAGACAATTCGCCGTCTACATTCCTACGCCGCCCTATCTCTATCAACAACGTGGACTACGACCGCAACGAGCTTTGGCTCCTCGTAGCTGCCGTGGGCGACGGCACACGCCAGCTGCAGAAGCTGCAGAAAGGCAACCGCCTCAACTGCGTGCTGCCACTCGGCAACTCGTTCACGATGCCTACAGACAGTACACAGAAGGTGCTGCTCGTAGGTGGCGGCGTGGGCGTGGCTCCGCTGCTCTACTTCGGCAAGCGCATCAAGGCGATGGGCGGCGAACCGACGTTCCTGCTCGGCGCACGCTCGGCTAAGGACGTGCTGGAGCGCGAACTCTTCGAGCAGGTAGGACGCGTACTCATTACTACCGAGGACGGATCCGAAGGCGAAAAAGGCTTCGTAACCAACCACTCCGTACTGGCTCAGGAGCACTTCGACCGCATCTCTACCTGCGGACCGAAGCCGATGATGATGGCTGTGGCTCGCTACGCCTTCAAGAACGACATCGAGTGCGAGGTATCACTCGAGAACAAGATGGCGTGCGGTGTCGGAGCATGTCTCTGCTGCGTAGAGAAGACAGTGGAAGGCAACAAGTGTGTATGTAAGGAAGGTCCGGTAATGAATATAAAGAAACTGACATGGCAGATTTAAGTGTAAAGATTGGCGGTCTGAAACTGAAAAACCCCGTGATGACCGCATCGGGAACATTCGGATACGGTCTGGAGTTCGCCGACTTCGTGCCGCTCGAAGAGATTGGTGGCATCATCGTTAAGGGCACCACACTCAACCCGCGCGAGGGCAACGACTATCCGCGCATGGCTGAGACACCGCAGGGCATGCTCAACTGCGTGGGTCTTCAGAACAAGGGTGTCGACTATTTCTGCCGCAACATCTATCCGCAGATAAAGGACATCGACACAAACATGATTGTCAACGTGAGCGGTTCGTCGCCAGACGACTACGCCGAGTGCGCTGCACGCATCAACGAACTGGAGAACATCCCAGCCATCGAGCTGAACATCTCCTGCCCTAACGTGAAGCAGGGTGGCATGGCTTTCGGTGTAACCACAACGGGCGCAGCCAGCGTGGTGCGTGCCGTACGCGAACGCTACAACAAACCCATCATCGTGAAGCTCTCGCCGAACGTGACCGATGTCACCGAGATAGCAAAAGCAGTAGAAGCAGAGGGTGCTGACAGCGTGTCGCTCATCAACACCCTCATGGGCATGGCTATCGACATCGAGCGCCGCCGCCCGATGCTCAGCATCAACACCGGCGGACTGAGCGGTCCGGCTGTCAAGCCGGTTGCCGTGCGCATGGTATGGCAGGTGGCTAAGGCTGTGAAGATTCCGGTAGTAGGTCTTGGCGGCATCTGCACCGCTGAGGACGCAATCGAGTTCCTCATGGCTGGCGCAACAGCCATTGAGATTGGCACCGCCAACTTCCTCGACCCTGCTGTGACCATCAAGGTGCGCGACGGCATCAACAATTGGCTCGACAATCACGGTTGCTCTTCAGTAAGCGAGATTATCGGTGCATTAGAAGACTAATTTCTATAGCCCTGCTTCAGGGCATTAGAAAGTTGAGATGGTGAGCCGTCAAGATGTCGACACAGTAGCATCTGCAATGGCGAACAATTTGACATTATCCATAAATAAAAACGTAGCGGAGACCCTCCGCTACGTTTTTATTTATTGTATAATAATATACATATTTCATTGTATCAACATTTCTCTCCGAACTTTTTGAGATTGTCTCCGAACTAATTTCTTTTCTCTCCGAACTTTCATTATGAGTTTTCGAACCAAGTAAATCTGTTTCCGAACTTTCGCCACACCCTTCATGAACAGGAATAGTAACCAAGAACGTCAAACGTTCGTCTGTTGTTTCTTTTATTTTATACAAATATCCAAAAGGCTATCTATAGTTTTGTCCAAGGTCTCCTTATACAAAAGACCGTCTACATATTCTTTGGGAATAGCGTGAAATCCATACTTCGCACCAAGAATGGCACACGCAACTGCAGCATTTGTATCTGCATCTCCTCCCGCATTCACAACGGCAAGCAATCCTTCTTCGAATGAAGAGGCATGCCAATATGACCATAGAGCTACAGATAGAGTCGACAGGGTGTAGCCCCAATTGTCATAGTCTACAAGCGGTTTGACATGAGGTTCCGCCCATGCGTTGTCTATATAATCACATATTTCCACATCATATTGCTTGGCAATATCCTTCATTTTGGAGCGTGTAGGAGGTTCGATGCCATAGACCAATGCGTGTATCAGCTCCGAAACAATGACACATGAGCCTACGCATCTTGGATCGTAATGAGTGAGCTGACATATTTTCTCAGCACAGGCTGTTGTTTCTTTTGGGAATAGTCCGACTACAGATGTACGCATCAGTCCACCATTTGCAGCAGACTGATACTTGCTCATTTCCCATACCTTGTGGGATACCTCAAACGGATGCTCCACATAATCGCCAATCATCAGCACCTTATAGGTGTTTTCTCCAATACCCATAGGAAAGCCATTGACCCAGTCTTTGAAGTGTCGGGCGATGTTGTAAAAATTAACACCCTTGTCTTCAATGACCGCATCAGCAATGCATAGCATCATGTCGGTATCATCCGTCCAGTCGCCTATCTTCCAGCGTTTCCGATGTCTATCCTGATATATCTGCTTATAGTGTTGTAGTCCATGAGGATATTTCCAAGCAATGTCCTCATCTGTCATGAATTCCGTCCCCAATCCGAGTGCATCGCCAATGGCTTGACCATATATGCAACCTCTAAATCTGTCTATAGTTTTATGCTCCATAGCCGTATAAATCTAAAATTCGACATCGGTTATTGTTTTGTATCTGATCAATCTCATAGTCAGGCATAGGGAAATGTCTGCGCCATTGCTCATTGAACATCTTCTTGATACCAAGGCTTACTGTATCGATCATGTTGAAGTCTACCAAGGCTCTACACAGACATTCATTGCGGAAGTCAGTTCCGACAATTTCAAGAGTCTTATCCTTAACTCCAAGCACAAGATGCCCTCGCTCCATATTGGCGATTGCCGACACGTAAGATATAACATCATTTTTCTCGTTCCCACAGAAAGAGTTCTTCAAATTCTTATATTCCTTCCATTCACAGCGAGCATCCTCTTGTGGGTACTCGCGGAGGAGATATTGTTATAGTTCGTGTTCAAGCATAAAAAATCTGTAAAAAACATTCTTACCCTGCGACTTTTTAACGTCTTTTATTTGAGGTAATTATCCAAAATGGCTTGCTTACGTGATGGACAACTTGCTATAGAAAGACGAGCATCTGAAATTTTCTCTTCGTACTTTCTTATTTCTGTTACCAAGATTGCTTGCTGGTCTAAAGAAGGTAATGATATAGAATAATTCGGAATTTCCTCTTTGTTGCCTCTTGGCATCTTTATGCCTTTGGTGCCAGCATTATGCATGATAAAATCAATAAAGTCATCTCTTCGCAAAGAATAATACAGAAACTCAGGAGACACCTTGGAGGTATCTGAGCGAAATACGAGTACATCTGGTGAACAACTTCCGTTCTTGTCTGCAAGCCACATTTTTTTCAAATATGGACGAATGTTCGAAAGAAGGATGTCTCCCTTTCTATAAGCAACCGCTGATTCTGCTTCCGTCTTACCTGTAAATGCTTTTACTCCTTCAAAATTTTGCAGCATATTATCTGTTGTTATATATGATGCTAAATCTATATTGTTGGTTCTTTCTGTTATATATTCACTAATATCTTTAATTTTTACCCCCCCGTTTCGATTATATTTAATTTGACAAAGAGAGATTCGATTTTAGAACGATATTCCTCAATTGTCATTCGACTAGTTTCATATTCCTTGTCAATAGATTCACATTCTTCTATTATCTTGTCTTGAATATTCAATTCAATTGGAGGTATTGGTATCTGAGTCTCTTTCAAATATTTGAAATGGCGCTCATATTTTCCACTATTATGCACATCTATAGAAGACAGATAATAATATAAGTACTTTAGTCTTATCTTATTTTCATCCACCTTTATCAATTGTGTACCATCTGCCCCTCTTACAAAAGCGAAATCTACAAACTTAAAGCAACAACTATGGTCACCAAATACTATTAAAGGCAAATCAGTAATAACTTCCTCATTATTTGTGTAACCACTAATGAATTTTCCCCTGTCTTGTGTAATTACAGGGATTTGACCACTTTCAAGTATATATTCTGCGTCAATTTTAGTTTTGTTGCCAGCGATAGGAACAAGAAGATTGCCGACCGTTTCAACAGGATATTTTGAATTCAACTTAAATGAACTTACAGGAACATTATAGATGACTTTATTAAATTTGGGCTTTGAAAAATTCATCAAAAGAGGAAGATGCAAATAATTTGAATACGATAAAGAAACTTCATTATTTACAAAATCGCCATCAAATATTTTTTTGACACACCAAGCAAGTTTTTTATTGTCGTTGCGATTAGCACTTGATAGCGCACCCTCTATTTCGGTTACTCCCTGCTTTCCTTTTCTATCAGAACTCTTATAGCCTAAGAATTCCTTTTGCTTTTTATTGTCAAGCGGGGCCTTGACAATAAGAACATGATTGTCACATGCCAATGAGAAATAAAATATTTTTTCTTGCTCTATAGCAAAAGCATATTCATAAAATTTATTTTTAAGTAAAACATTCTGTTCTGCTTTGGAAATTGCCTTAAATCCCTTTGTATTTTGGAATTTTACGATTTCTGCATCCGACTCGAAAGCAGTCACATATTGTGAAAAATATTCATATTTTCTAAGTTCCTCTATCTCTGATTTTTGGGTTCTGAATGATTGGTAAACTGATTCTTTCACATCAATTATCTTTAAATATTTCATATATATATCTTTATCAGACCAATCTGCAACATCTTTACCAGAAAGGATTGCATCAACAGAATCTTTTAGTAATGAACTTGCACAAGGTTGCGTTTCTCTCTTTTCCAAAAAAAGCACAACGGTACTTGTTGGAGTTTTACTAAAAGTCTTACCTTCAAAGTATACAATACAGTGGATGAAGAAACGTTCTAATAATATTTCTCGAATCTTAATGCCTGCTGCATCTTCATCTGTCATGATTGAACTTGGTAAAATGACACCAGCTATACCAAAAGGTTTAAGTAATTGATCTATTCGCTCAACAAACACTTTTTCTATGTCATCGCTTGATGCAGACATAAATTGCAGTAAGTCAAAATCCTTAAGAATTCGTCTTTCAAGATGAGTTTTAAACGTTTCTACAGCATAAGGGGGATTGGCGACAAGAATATCGAATGTATTCTTCTCACCAAGAAAATTCACATCATGGTCTAAACCATCCATAGCCTTTATATGCGCCTCGTTTGCACCATTCAGCAATAATGCCACCTTGCTGACACGTGCCAAACGATTGTCTTTTTCTACACCATAGAATGAGGCAGAAATCTCTTCATCCGTCATTTCTTTTTCGCCTGTAAAGCCATGATCCTTAAATGCATCTGATATAGCCGAGATTCCTTCGGTCAAGAAATGCCCCGCTCCGCAAGCATAATCAATCACCTTTGGGCATGAGCGTGTCTCAAAATTTATAAATCGTTCTATTGGAAGCGAGTTCCAAATAAAACGCGTGATAGGCATAGGGGTGAAGAACTGACCCTCATCCTGCTTGAATCCTTGATTAAGCAAATTCTCAAATAGTTCACCGAGAAATGCTTTTCTACTAGAATATGCCAGACGATAATTTTGAAACAATTCCACCATCTCTACAAGAACTTTTCCATTCTGCATAAAAAGTTTCTCGTTATATATTTCACGAAAAGCAAATACTTGGCAGGACAACAACTTTGTACGCTGAAAGGATTGCTTCAATTCAGCCTCAAGGTACTTACGCTGTTTTCCAGTGTATTGGTTCAATGTGCGAGTGATATAGTCGTCTTCAAGATAGAAAACATCTTCTTTTAAGAATTTGTCCATGCCACGATGAAACAGGCGAAGCAAACGTTCGTACAAGGTAAAGTAATTGTCTGAACCTTCCTTATACTGAAAGTCAACCTCGTCATCATCGAGTCTTTCTTTTTCATCTACCATTTTACAGATAAAAAGAGAAAGGAGCTTGTTAAAGGCATTTTCTTTATCACTGATACTGTTGTGACGCAGAATCTCCAAGAAACTATTAGTTATTCCATCATCATTACTGAACTCAGACAGATCCTTCTTACGGAGTGGACGTAATCCTATTTTATATGCGGTAGTGTCCTTCCCGAAAATGAGTCCTTTATACGTTTTCTTATTGTATGTTTCATCCCAAACGCGGAAAAGATCTTCTGCTTGCGAAGCATTTTTATAGAGTAAGATAGACTCGTCTTTTTCTGCAAGAATAGCAACATTCTCGTCATCATGACTTTTTACAATTTCCTCAAAGATCTTTATGTCTTTCTTTTCCTCGTCATAGTCTATAGCCAACAATTGCAACCATTTGGCAGAACGTGCCTGTGCGAGGTAGCTGAATAATTGTTTGTCATCTCTTCCTTCAAATAGCAATTTGCGTGCATCAGCAAAAGGCTTTCCTGCACGCTTACATTCAATGATGAAAAGAACATTTGTGCCATTTTCATCATAAACGGTAATATCAGCCCTACCACTTTTGGCAGAATGTCCAAGCGACCAAGTCTTTTCCAAAAAAATATGTTCAGGACGGTATCCTTTTTCAAGCAACAATGCCACACAAATGAACACTACATAGCTTTCTGGTTGTGAAAAGTTTCTTGTTGTGTCACTATCAGATTGTATCTGTTCAGGATATGTAGGCTTATTATCCCTCATGTCAGCCTCCATTACACAATCCAATGACCCGAAGTTTTTACTCCAGGTCATAGATTTACCAATACGTTTAAATCCGAGGATTTCTATCGCTTTATAAAAGTTTTCTTTTGAAATCATTTTTACATAAAAATTAGTGATGAGCCTGTGTCGGTAGGCTGCCCATTATACAATGAAGCGTCAGCCGTTAAAGGCTGTTTGGTAGTATCTTCCAATGTTATTGTTTAGAGGTTAAATTAAACCAATAGACTTTCTTTTGACAGAATTGTCAATTGTTAATTACAAAGATAAAGAATCTTATTCAGACAAAAGAATAATTCATTTGAAATCTTTACTTTGGAGTGGCACAATTCTGTAATTCGAGGTAATCTGTAGTGTCGATTGCTACAAATAACCTCTCAATTTTATTATCTGAGATGACGAGGTACCAATATGTTGCCATCGCTGCATCTACAATAGCAAACTATTGGACATAGACTATAAATATAAACTGAACTGTGTCACGGCTCTGTCTTAATATTATTTCCAATATTTTTCTGCCATAGGCTGCAACCTTTTTCTTATCACCTCCATTACAGTTTCAAAGTCAAGTGTCTCTTTCCATTGAATCTTTTTCAGGAAAGCTTTCCATCGGGTAATGCGTGCTACATCTGTTGAAAAATCTTCTGTGAACAACTGTAATTCAGGATTGTACGTAAGACCACGATTGTCGAAAGTCGCCTTGATAGCATCGTATAATGTTTCATCATCCAAGTCTCTCTTTGTCAAGAGTTGATAGCAGTCGAAGAAATCTTTCATGCGACTATTAAGTACATCACGGTCTATCATCGTATGGAATTTCTCGGCGACAACTGTCTCCAAGGAATATGCTTGTATGTTTACAGATGGAATGTCTGGCAAAAGCAATGGAAAATCAATGGTTGTGGGATATGGGGTAACAACATCACCAAAACCAATGTCAACAGACATGTTATAAGAAATGGTATCCATGTGGGCAGTAAAGTAGAATCGGGTGCCAGGATATTTCTTTTCGACAGTGATAGGTTCCAACCTGATGCTGTCAACGTCAAACGACACTCCATCCTCATCGCATACTATGTCCAAGATTTCTTGGAATACATGCGCAAGGAAATCCCTGTCACGGCTGATTCTGTCTGCCAAAAAGTCAACATCTACCGTAGGACGTGCCTCAAGTCCATTCATAGCATAAAGCAAAGAGCCTCCTTTTAATAAGAAGTTGTCCTTATATTGGCTAACAGATACTCTGTAAAGCAACCTTTCATTAAAGTATCTTGCCAAGAGATACATATATTTATAGCCTGTTTCATTCATTAGATTGAGCAAGCGTGTCTTTACAGACTTGCCGTAGTTTTTCTTTCCCATTTTATTCTATTGCTATTTCAAGGTAATTCTTCAATGTGTTAAATACTCTGAGGCGTTTGGCATAATCTTGCAAACGAGTGAGATTTCGGTTGGGCTTTCTCAGATAGGAGCGTATCACTTCTGTACAAACATCCAGCCCAAATTTGTTTCTGTATTTCACAGCATCGCAAACACTTCGCTCCATGTCGGTGACGCGAACATGATACCCAGAAATTTCTGCATTCATAATGCCAAACTCCAAGTTCTCTTTCTTCCAATAATACAACTCTATCGGTAGCGTATCAGGTATAACTACTTTCCGTTTGTTGGCGATGGCAATGCAAAAAGCAGGTGGAACAGTTGTCGAAAGCTGATGGTAAGCCCACGCATTGTATAGACATACAATGCCATTAGGTACAATCCGCTCCACATCTATCATTGTATTAAGCAAGGTATCGGGAACGGCATATATGCCATGACGCAACTTTATCAAGTCGCCACGCTCTTTAGCTCTCAACAGTCGTTTATACTCTGACAAATGAGATATATCTGTAGTGGAGATAGTGCCACCAAGTGCTGCCACTTTACTAATTATATTATTATCCATCTCACATCTAATAAAATGTCATTACTACTGCAAAAATACAATTAATTACGAAAACACGGCAATATTCTACGGATAATTTTATAAAATACCGCACATTTTTGCATGTTTTTATAATTCTATTTGAAGTTTTAGCGGACAGCAATAATTGTATTAACATTCCTCAACATCTTTTTCCAGAAAAGATAGAACTATTAATAAAATTGTTTAACATTTATTTTTTAGTATGAGAAAATTTGTATAATTTTGCGTTAGGGTTATCATGTCTCAATTATAGTATTAAGTCAAGACGAGTTCTTGTACAAATATCATGAGACAGCTCACGCCGTGTGGAGGAGTGGGACGGACAACAGGACGACTCACGCTTTTTTGTGTCTGCGTATCAAGTCAAGTCTTTGATAAGATACCATCACGATATGGAAAAATATTGCACCACGTCAACAGCGTATTTCAGATTACCCTTGGTTACAAGTTTGCTTTGTAACCAAAGGCTTAAATCAATAAAATCTTTTTATAGAGATACTATTAGGTAGGCTCAAATGCGAGTCTACCTTTCTGGGGTTCTTCCATTAAATGCATAGATAGGACATTAAAAATTATTGCGATTTTACAGCCAAAGAGATAGCATCAGTATGTGACATAACATCAAGTGCGTAAAAAATCTGCCATATCTTCCAGAATTGCCGTATGGCACTCATTATCAAGATTGTAAAGGCTGGAAGATATGGCTGAAAAGGGATTATCTGCCAGCCTATATTCCAGCCGAAACGGGCTATCTGCCAGCCTGAACGGGCTATCTGCCAGCCTACTGCCCTACCCTCTTCACAAGATAGCGCGTGCAGGTTTCGCACTTGCGGCGGTGCATGCCTGGCATGTTGGCGAGCTTGCGACCGAAGGCGATGAGGGTGTTGGCTTTTAGGGAGGAACCGACCTTCTGCTTAATGACGTCGAAGATTTCGGCGGTGGAGAGCCACTCGGCAGCGGGGTCGAGCGGGTCGGCGGCGACAGAGAAGCATAGGCTGAAGTATTGGTCGGCTGGCTCATGTATCTCGTAGCGGCGGTTCCAGAGCATTATCTGCTCGGTCTCTGCCTTGTCGAACCAGCTGCGGCGACCGTTGCGCAGGAGCTGCAGTGCCTGGGCGAAGAGCTGACGGTGGTCGGGCACGCGACTGGTGTCGATGGGCGCGGTTAGCTCGATGCCGATGAAACGGCGATTGCCCGAGGGGTCGGCGAGGATGTCGGTCATGTTGCTGGTGGCGATGAACGATGCTTTGCGAGGTAGTTCTTCGATGTGGGTGCCGAACGGGCGTTTCACTTTTACCGACGGCAGCTGAATGATGTTCTTCAGAAAGCCTTGTTGCACACGTGGCGAGATCTGGTTGAACTCGTCGAGGTTGATGAGCAGTTGCTGCAACATGGCGAGCATCACCTGGCGACGGTCGGAAAGGGCGAGGCTGTCGGTGTAGCCCCACTTCAGAGCATCGGGCAGCAGGCGACGGCAGAACGTGCTTTTGTTGTAGCCTTGTGGCGAGATGAGCAGTGGTGCAACGCTGTTGCCGTAGAGTCGGGAGGATTGGTTTTGCCACTGGCTCACCATGGCGAGCAGCCACGTGGTGAACCACTCGCGCCATAGCGGTGTGTCGGTTGGCACGGTGAGGGCGAGGTCGCCGATGTGGTCGTGTCCGTCCCATACGCCTTCGCACTCGGCGAGGTAGTCGCCGACGGGGTCGTACTGGCGAACGTAGTCGGAGTCGATATAGTTGCGTATGTCGTTCTGACTCACCTCGATGCCTTCGCGCTGCACCTCAAGAATGATGCGTCGGCGCGTGCGCAAATCGAGTGGTTCGAAGCTGTCGACTGGACTGTCGACGGGGCGATACTCGGTGCAGTTCATAACGGTGTTGTAGCGAAAGGCGTAGTGCGTGGTGAGGTAGTCGATCATGCGGTCGATTGGACTTGGTGCGGTTGTTTCGTTTTTCATGGTTATTGGTGTTTTGTGTTGTTGTTATAATTCTCACGCTGCGACAACGTTATTGCCACGCTACGACAACTTTATTGCCACGCTACGGCAACATGGTTGTTGTGCTACGGCAACATGATTTGCACGCTACGGCAACATGGTTATCGCAGAGCGAGAATAATGGGAAAAGGGTAAAAAAAACTACAGAAAGTCGACCTCTTCTTTCGAGTCATCAAAGACTACGTTCGTGTAATCGTACTGTGCGAAGAGCTGCTTTATCCACTCTTGCTGCTCGGGCACGAGCTTAGACTTTCCATAATGATAGCGATAGTACATACTTGTTCCGCCGAAGTATTTCCTCATCAGTAGGCGCAAGTTGGAGGCATCGCGTAGTTTCACATCTTCAAACAGCTGCTTAAATCCTGATGCCAAGCGCACCATGCGCACTGGTTTGAAGTGATCACACGAACCGTCTGCCCGCAGGGCTGTGGGGAAAATCGCATTACCCTGCGTGCGTGAGGAGTCGAGTACGACGGACGAGCGAAAGTGTATGCACTCGTTGCAGCGTTTGCAGTTGGAATTGAAGCAATAGGACCAGTTGTTTGGGATGTTGCTGCACTTGATAGCAGCGTCGTTGATGTTTGTGTTTTCCATTGTACTGTGTTTTTTTAGTTTATAGTGTTTCTAAAATTGCTTGCAAAGGTATAATATTGCGCAAGCGTTGTCAAGTTTTTTCCGAAAAATTACGCTAATATCTGCCGAATAGCTTAAAATGAGTGATTTATGAGAGTTTTACCTCAATGGAGGTAATGATTTAGCAATAGTTCAAACTTCCATATTATACATAAGTTTGCTTGTCAAACAACTCTTTTCTTTTTCGTTGGCAAAGTTATAAAAAAAAAATGAAAGCACCATTTTCCCATTCGTTTTTTAGGATTGTTTATATAATTGTAGCAAAACAAACGGATATATAGAATAAAAGAGTGGAAAACAAACATGCGAACTTTAATTTAGCAGTTTGTTTCCGCTCTTCTTTGCTATTTGTTGTTTATTGGAGTTAGAATAGCATACTAACGTTCATGCCAAGCGTCTTATTAGTATAGAATGGCATTCCTAAAGCTTGGAAAGGCGTGTGACGGCATTTTGATTTTGTGAATATCTTAGGGTATAGCCAATAAGCAAATTTTGTGCTAATTATTCCAATGCAAGCTCCTGCTACAACATCATTGAGATAATGTCGGTCGTTATATATTCGCAGATAACCAGTTGCAGTTGCAATCAGATACCCCGAATATCCAATCCAAGGTGAGACTTCTTTGTATTCTTGGTATAGAAATTCAGCACACATAAATGCTGTTGCTGTATGTCCTGACGGGAAAGAATTACGAGCATTGGTGTCTGGTCGCTTTTCTTTGAATGTATATTTCATACCGTTCACTAAAATTCCCATAGTTGCATACGACATGGCAAGGATGCCAGTCCTATCCCAAAACTTATGCTTTCCATTTACTCCAAACAAGTTAAGACCATAAACAGCCAGCATAGGAGTATATTGTAGGTAGTTGTCAATCTTTACCTTATGTTCCCCCTTAGCTGACAGTTTGTCTTGGATGTCCTCTCGCTGTTTGGTAAGCCATCCGTTATGAACGCAAATGGCAGATGTTCCAGTGAGAACAGTTGGAATAACTAAAGTTTTCAATTTTAGATGATGTGTATTGTCTGAGACAACAGAATCGGGCAATATCGTATGATACAAACTATCTTGTGCATGTACGGATACGACACCACCAAAGAGGAAGAGTATAGATACGGCTCTCCCATCCAAAGAATGAAGTTTTTTCATTTTGATGCGCTAATTGGGCGAAAACTATCTTAGCGGTGGAATCGTGGGATTTCTTATATGGGCTATAGAAAAGATAAATGGCGTGAACGACACCTATCTAATCCAAAGGCCCTGAGAAAGCCCACATATACCGATAAGCTCCGTCCACGCCAAGGCGCAGACGTTTACTGAACTTATTCTTTCGGCATATGTTTCTTGAAATTTCTCAGGTTTCATGGATTAACCGAATAAATAGCAAACGCGATTTCTCTTATTATGTTTATTTTATTTCTTTTTTATGCTTTTGATATTTTTGTTTGATTATATCTATCTGTCGGAATGATTAGGTGCATAGCCTCTCACACCGATGTGAAATACTAACCTTTTAAAGAGACATTAGTTGGAGTAAAAATTTCTTTCTTAGTCTCCTTTGCTTGGACTTTCACATTATTTAATGTGCAAAGATATGAATTATTTCTTAAGTTTTAGGAACATTTTGATTTTTTTTCTTTTATAATCATACATTTTTAACATCATAATGTCTATTAGTTCCATATATGCAACTATACTTTTCTTTAGTTCCATCTTTTGTTTTTCTCATTATTGAATGCTACCGTAGAATTTGTTTCCTTGTAATTCTCCTATTTTTCATTCACGCTTGTAGTCGATATGGTGTTTATAGTTGGTACACTCATTTTCTGCGACCGTTGGGAGCAAAATTTCTCCGCCCTTATGGTGGAGCGAGGAGTTTTGGGGTTCCCAAAACATAACCTCGCTCCCTCCTCTAAGAACAAAAGACGAGATATTTGCCTTTCGGCTTTCCATGCCCAAGGTTGCAGACCTTAATTCTCTCAATTTGCGCCAAACATCAAAGCTGCCACATTGAAAGAACAAGGTCACAGACACAAGCTACTTTGTACATGGAGTTTGCAAAGGAAAAGGTGATATTTTCAGTGTGAAACTTGCCAAGTGTTTCAGTTGTGTGTTGTTGATTTCCTTTGTGAACTATGCCGAGTGTGTTATGTGTGCTGTGTGTCCTCGATATAGTCTGCATAAATCTAATGCCATGCTAAAACACTGCGGAGGTTCGCCCAAGT
>OGNN01000640.1_pt1 | contig 19945 bp, 10 predicted proteins | sample 1573461 | NCBI WGS metagenome assembly OGNN01 (sample SAMEA2581998, study PRJEB24529) | metagenome | biome: Human gut stool | place: China | collected 2011
AAGGAGGGCACAGCCACCGCGGCAAGCTCACACTGTGCCCACGAAATGGAACAAGGAGGGCACAGACGCCGCCAGGAGCTTACGCTGTGCCTATGAAAAATGAATGTTTACATTTAGATAGAAATATGATGTAATATTAGTACATTTCATCTGACCATGAAACTCTATTTACAACTCTTGTGAAAATCCAGCTGGTTTCAGCAGAATTTCAACAAAAAGTAACTGATCAAATCACAATAAAATAAGAGAAAGGCGAAGTCATGCTATATCACCAGATGCTAAGAGAAAAAGAAGTGCTGGACCAACGGGAAAAAAACATTTTGGAACGACTGCAGACATATCCGGCAGGTAAACTGATCTATTCTCAAAACGGTAAGCATAAGAAATGGTATATATCTTGTGATGGAGAGAAAATTTATATTCCCAGCAATCAAAAAAATACCGCTGTCTCTATGGCGGAAAAGAAATATTATGAAGTAATGCTTCAGGATATATTGCAAGAAAAACGAGCAATACAAAGTTATTTGGACTTGTGTAACAAAGAGCAAACCGGAGAAGAACAGCTGCTTGAGACTGCGGTATATGCAGAACTTTTGAAAAAAGTATTTACTTCGGTAAATACAGAAATTGCTGAATGGGAAAAGCAGGATTATGAGAGATGCCCTAAATATCCGGAACAACTGATTCATCCTATTTTCAATGGTCAGAAGGTGCGTTCCAAATCAGAGGCAATCATTGCAACCATGTTGCATGTGAACAAAATTCCTTTTCATTATGAAGAGGCATTGCACCTTGGAAAAAGGGTGATTTATCCGGATTTTACCATAAGGCACCCGGTAACAGGACAAATCTATTACTGGGAGCACTTTGGTATGATGGATAATGAAAATTATGCGCAGGTTGCTTTTCGGAAAATGCAGCTCTATAACATAAATGGAATTATGCTGTCGGATACACTACTGGCCACCTATGAATCGGAAGAGGCTCCTCTAAAATCTAACATCGTAGAAAATATGATACAGCAATATTTTCTGTGAGAAAATCAACTCCCTTTTTACAAAAGTGTGTCTGATGCATAAGTCCTTATAATTATTCGATTTTGATACTTTTATACATTTATATACATTTTTCCATAATGTGGAGCATATTTTTTTATAAGTTGTCGTGCAATTTATTAGAATGGAATTTTGAAAGAGCCAGCACCTTGAATGGACTGGCTCTTTCAATGTCACCTGTAATTGATAAATTGGAATTTTCTTAATTCTTCATCGCTGTTTTTTTCTTTTCCAATTAATCAGCAGACCAATCGTGGAAACAACAAAAATTAATGCCGATGTTAAAGAAATAATTCCATCAGTAACCACAAATATGATAAACGTAGCTAATGGAATATAATTAAGAATACTTTTCAAAATTTTCATGTTCAACCCTCCCTTAGGCTTCATAATTGGTTTTTCTTTATTTTATCACATGACAAATGGTTTTGATAGATTATTTTTATTATTGCATTGGTTTGATTGTCTTTTCTATATACGCAATTTCTTCTTCTGTGAGATTGTATTTCTTATAGAGCTGTTGGTCTATGTTTGTGTTCACGCTATTCATGTAATTTATATTTATTCATTGATTGGGAGTGGGAGCACAATTCCGAAAAGGGACTTAAATAACAAAATATGTACCAGGACGAACATATTCTAGCATGATAAATTATGAATTACAATATATTTAGATTCAAAACAGTCAAAATCGGTCAATAAAGGATAGCGACCAAATCAAAATTAGTCAATTTGAACTATTAATATTAATTATAAATTAGTAATAGAAAAGAGACTTAAAATAGCAATTAGGCAAGTATTAGATATATATAGTATATTTTGCACAAAAATGAATATTGCATTTGCATACATTGCACAATTTTAAAACTTGCTTTATAAATTTTTAACAATTTTTAGTGTGATTATTTGTGAATATAAATGACGGATTATGATTGACAATGACGGATTATGAAAATATAATTATACTACAAGTTAAATGAATGTTGAAATGTTTAATACAGTAATAAAAAAATTAGTTGGACATGAAAGCTTTAATAATAGTCTTTGAATAGTTTGATAAACGGAGGGATTATATGCTGGCGGAGGATAGATGTAAAAAAATACTTGATATATTAGATTCGATGGGAAGTGTGACTGTACAGCAGCTTATGGATGAGCTTGATACATCCGAGTCAACAATCAGACGTGATCTGGTTGCAATGGACAAGAAGGGTTATCTCACCAAGGTACATGGTGGTGCGATTGCAAATAATACGAATATCCATACTCAGGATGAGAAGGTTATCAACAGGCTTAAGCAGAATCGCAGCGAAAAGGAACAAATTGCCAGATATGCGGCATCACTTATTGTGGATAATGATTTTGTTTATATAGATGCCGGTACTACAACGGCAGTCATGATTGATTATATTACTGCAAAGAATGTGGTTTTTGTTACAAATTCTCTGACTAATGCAAAGAGAATTTCCGATAGGGGATATACAGTATATATTCTGGGTGGCGAGTTTAAGTCTACTACTGAGGCTATTGTCGGAGATGAGGCTGTTGTGACGCTCGATAAATATAATTTTACGAAGGGCTTCTGGGGTGCAAACGGAATTACGGTGAAGAATGGATTTACGACTCCGGAGATAAAGGAGGCCATGGTTAAAAAGAAATCCATGCAAAATAGCAAGGAAAAATATATTCTTGCGGATGACAGCAAGTTTTCACAGGTATCAAGTATCAAGTTTGCTGATTTTGAAGATGCTGAAATTATTACAAATGCACTAAGTAATGACAGTTATAAGAAATACAAAAATATTAAGGAGGTCTGACATGATTTACACAGTTACTTTTAATCCATCATTAGATTATATAGTTGATGTAACAGATTTTAAGACAGGGGTAGTCAATAGAACGACTGGAGAGAAGATTTTTGCAGGGGGCAAGGGTATCAATGTTTCCATGGTTCTTAAGAATTTGGGAATGAGCAATACTTCACTTGGTTTTACAGCAGGTTTTACAGGTAATGAGATAAAAAGACTTTTAGGAGAAAAAGGAGTCAATACTGATTTTATAGAGGTTGAGGATGGCATTTCACGCATCAATGTGAAGCTTCGCTCAAATGAGGAATCTGAGATTAATGGTCAGGGACCGGCAATCACTGAGGATAATATTAAAAAGCTTTATGAGAAGCTTGACTGCTTAAAGGAGTCTGATGTGCTTGTGCTCGCAGGAAGTATTCCTGATGTGATGCCTTCATCAATGTATATGGATATCATGAAGCATCTTGAGGGCCGCGGAATAAATATTGTGGTTGATGCGACAAGAAATCTGCTTACAAATGTGCTTGCATATAGGCCATTCCTCATCAAGCCAAACAATCATGAGCTCGGTGAGATATTCGGGGTTGAGATTACAGACAAGGATGATGTAATAAAGTATGCAAAGAAGCTTCAGGAGCAGGGCGCAAGAAACGTGCTTGTTTCAATGGCAGGTGACGGAGCAGTGCTTGTGACTGAGGATGGACAGGAGTTTAAGGCTAAGGCTCCTAAGGGAAAACTCAAAAACTCTGTAGGTGCAGGTGATTCGATGGTAGCCGGATTTGTTTACGGATACCTCAAATCAAATGATTATAAGCAGGCATTTATTTATGGAGTATGTACGGGAAGTGCAAGTGCATTTTCTGAGGAGCTTGCTACAAAGCCTGAGGTTGAAGCACTTATTGATAAATGGGACAGTGCTTCCAATTAAACAAACGGTATCAAAAAGGTTGATATAAATAATTAATATATTCTATTAGGAGGAATGATGTATGACAATCAGGGATTTGTTGGCAGCTGAGAGTATCAATTTAAATGGTACGCCTGCCGGAAAAACCGAAGCATTGAATCAGTGTATTGATTTGATGGCAAAAAGTGGCAAAATAACCGATGTGGAAAAGTATCGCAAGGGTGTTTTTGCAAGAGAGGAGGAAGGCACAACAGGAATTGGAATGGGTATAGCAATTCCTCATTGTAAGTCTGATGCTGTTACTAAAGCAGGTCTTGCAGCAATGGTTGTAAAGGATGGAGTTGACTTTGAATCACTCGACGGTACACCTGCAAAGATTATTTTTCTTATTGCTGCACCAAACACAGAGGATAATGTGCATCTTCAGGTGCTCAGCAAGCTCTCTGTTATGCTCATGGACGAGCAGTTTACAAATTCTCTTATCAATGCCGGTTCAGTTGATGAGTTTTTAAATATCATCGATAGCGCTGAAAAGGCAAAGGATGAGAAAGAGGCTTTAAAGGAGGCAAAGACGAAAGAGCCTGTTGAGGTGAAGAAGGACGATGTATTTATCGTTGCGGTTACAGCCTGTCCTACAGGAATTGCCCATACTTATATGGCTGCTGAGGCTATTGAGAAAAAAGCCAAGGAGCTTGGATATCAGGTAAAGGTTGAGACAAGAGGCTCAGGCGGAGCCAAAAATGTGCTCACGGATGATGAGATTGCAAAGGCTGCAGGAGTTATAGTTGCCTGTGATACAAATGTACCTACAGACCGTTTTGACGGAAAGAAGGTTATTGAGTGTCAGGTTTCTGACGGAATCAATAAGGCAGAAGAGCTCGTAAAGAGAATTGCTGCCGGTGATGCTCCTGTTTTTAAGGCATCAGGCAAAAAGGAGGCTTCAAATTCATCTGTTGGTGGAAAAGAGAGCATTGGACATCAGATTTATAAGCATCTGATGAATGGTGTTTCGCATATGCTTCCATTCGTAGTTGGTGGTGGTATCCTTATCGCAATCGCATTCCTTATCGATGGATTCAGTGTTGACCTTAATTCACTGCCGGCTGACCAGAGAGCAAATTTCGGTACTATTACACAGGCCGCAGCACTGTTTAAGGGAATTGGTGGAACAGCATTTGGATTTATGCTTCCAATTCTTGCAGGCTTTATCGCCATGAGTATTGCTGACCGTCCGGGTCTTGCAGTTGGTTTTGTAGGTGGTTCAATCGCAGCAAACGGTACATCAGGTTTCCTTGGAGCACTTGTAGCAGGTTTCGTAGCAGGATATATTGTGCTTCTCTTAAAGAAGGTATTTTCTAAACTTCCGGAGAGTCTTGATGGTATGAAGCCGGTTCTGCTTTATCCGCTGCTTGGTATATTCCTGGTAGGCGTTATAATGCAGTTTGTAGTTGAGCCTCCAATCGGAGCTTTAAATACAGCTATCAACAATGGTCTTAATGGACTTAACGGTGCAAGCGCAGTAGTACTCGGAATACTTCTCGGAGGAATGATGTCAGTAGATATGGGTGGCCCTGTAAACAAAGCCGCTTATGTATTTGGTACAGCTTCAATCGCTGCCGGAAACTACAATATCATGGCAGCAGTTATGATTGGCGGTATGGTTCCACCAATAGCAATCGCTCTTGCAACAATCTTCTTCAAGAACAAGTTCACAGCAGAGGAGAGAAAGGCCGGACCTACAAACTTTATCATGGGATTATCATTTATCACAGAGGGTGCAATCCCATTCGCAGCATCTGATCCGCTTCATGTCCTTCCGGCATGTGTAGTCGGTTCAGCAGTGGCAGGTGGACTTTCAATGGCATTTGGATGTACACTCATGGCACCTCACGGAGGAATCTTTGTAGTTCCTACAATCGGAAATCCGTTAATGTATCTTGTTGCATTGGTAATCGGATCTTTCATTGCATGTGGATTACTCGGATTACTCAAAAAGAAAGTAAGTGAATAAGCAATCCTCAATTATCATTTAATCCAATCTATAAACTAATCAGCAAAGGCACTGCTTCGGCGGTGCCTTTGTTGTTATGTTGTGTATTAAAAATTAAAAGTATAAACATTCTCTGAAATAACAGCCTCATGCCTTGACGAGTGAATTTTCGAAGCATAAAGTAGTATTAGGATGAAATAGTAAGTCAAAAAAATCAATTATTTATGAGACTTAAATAAAAAAACAGTGAGGCATAAAATGGGCAAGGTTATAGGTATAGATTTAGGAACAACAAACAGCTGTGTGGCAGTATTGGAGAACAATCAGCCGGTAGTCATAACTAACAGCGAGGGTCAGAGAACAACTCCGTCTGTAGTGGCTTTTACAAAAAATGGAGAGCGACTGGTTGGCGAGGCTGCAAAGAGGCAGGCAGCAGTCAATGTGGACAGGACATTTTTCTCAATAAAGAGACAGATGGGAAGCGATTTCAGAGCAAAGGTGGACGGAAAGCTGTATTCAGCTCCTGAGATTTCTTCTATGATTCTCAGAAAGCTGAAAAAGGATGCAGAGGACTATATTGGTGAGGCAGTGACAGACGCCGTAATCACAGTTCCTGCATATTTTTCGGATGCGCAGAGGCAGGCAACTAAGGATGCAGGAAGAATTGCTGGGCTTAATGTGCTTCGAATCATAAATGAGCCAACCTCTGCGGCACTCGCATACGGACTGGACCACGGACAGCAGCAGAAAATTCTTGTCTACGACCTCGGAGGAGGAACCTTCGATGTGTCTGTTATCGAAATAGGGGACAATCTGATAGAGGTGCTTGCCACAGCCGGTGATAATCATCTGGGTGGAGATGATTTTGATGAGAGAATCACGAATTATCTTGTCACAGAGTTTTACAGACAGCAGAATGTGGATCTGAGAAAGGATAATACTGCTATGCAGCGTGTCAGGGAGGAGGCTGAGAAGGCTAAAAAGGTGCTTTCATCCTCATCCTCAACGACTATAAACCTGCCATTTATCACCACGGTAAAGGGACAGCCGGTTCACATGGAGATGAACCTCACAAGGGCTGAGTTTAATGAGATAACAAAGGATCTGGTAGAGAGAACGGCTATTCCTGTAAATCAGGCACTTTCAGATGCGGGGATTTCCGCATCAGAGCTTGGTATGGTGTTGTTGGTAGGCGGCTCAACGCGTGTGCCGGCTGTTGTTGAGGAGGTCAGAAGAATTACAGGAAAAGAGCCTTCACACAACCTGAATCCTGACGAGTGCGTGGCACTCGGTGCAGCAGTACAGGGTGGCAAGCTCGGTGGAGCAATTGTCGCAGGCAGCAGTGCGGCAGAGATTATACTGATGGATGTCACACCTCTTTCACTCGGAATTGAGACAGTTGGTGGTGTCTCAACCAAAATTATTGACAGAAATACGACTATTCCTACGAGATACAGCCAGATTTTTACAACTGCAGGAAGCTTCCAGACCTCTGTGGATATAAAGGTACTGCAGGGTGAGAGGCAGTTTGCAAGGGACAATAAGCTGATTGGAAACTTCAGGCTAAAGGGTATCAAGCCTGCACCGGCGGGAGTGCCTCAGATAGAGGTTACGTTTGATATAGATGCAAACGGCATTGTGCAGGTTTCTGCAAAGGACCTGGGCACAGGAAAGCATCAGGAGATTACGATTACCGCAAGCTCAAATTTGTCTGATTCTGAGATTGAGCAGGCAATCCGCGAGGCACAGGAGTATGAGGCAACAGACGGACAGAGAAAGGCTTATATTGATGCAAGAAGTGAGGCTGATACGCTTGTTCGACAGGTGGAAAATGTCATGGCTGACAAGGAAAAAAGAAAGGCTATGGACAGCGCACAGAAAAAGAGTGTGAAATCGTCACTTTCATATGTGAAGAAGCTTATTTCAAGGACAAAGCCCACAAATGTGAGCGAAGAGCAGGCTGCCGAGATAAAGCATGCGGCAGATGAGCTGAGAAATGCGGCAGCGGGATTGATTTAATTATAAAGGGCTATAATCAGTAGCTATTATTATTCATTTGGCTATTTACGAGAAGCGGATTTTCATATAAAATATGGGTAAGTGGTGAGTATTTATAACCACCTTGAATAGTTATAATGTTAATTTAAATCCGAGGAAATAGAAAATGAATGCGAACGATAAAACAGAAAAGGTACTAAGAGAAATCCATATCATGCTCTCAAAGGCGGAGCCGTATAAGCCGGAGCCGAGCAGGGTGATCATAAACAAGCAGCAAATGATAGATTTACTTGCTGAGCTGAATAAGTGTATATATGCAATGCAGGATGAGTATGAGCTTACTGAGCAGAGTCGCAATCACGCAGAGAGAGAGTTCAGAAAGAAGGGGGATCAGATAGTCTGGGATGCAAGCAGAAAGGCTGAGGATGTGTATGCAGCATCGGTTATCTATACGGATGAGGCGCTTTCAAGAGTGCGTGATATCATCAATGATACCAACGAGTCACTTGAAAAGCTGTGCAAGAATATGAAGGATAAGATTGCAGAGCAGGAGAAGATAGTTAAAACTAACCAGTATGAGCTCAAGGGACAGCTTCAGGATTTGTCCGATACGGAGAAGTATCTTAAGATTATCGATGACAGAAATAAGGAGATAGAACGTCAGAAAAATGCAGGTAAATCTGTAGAAGAGCGTACTATTGACAAGGAAGAGAAGTCCATATATGCAAACAGACAGACTGAAATCAAGGTAAATATGGATTATATCAGAAAATTGGGACTTGCTGATGGCGAGGACCTGGGAGATGGTGTAGTGGGTGAAGTGAAGCTTGCAGACGATACACCTGATGCCGGATCAAATCATAGCAATGATAAGGATGAAGCCAAGGCTGCCGGCTCAAAATCGTCTGTTGAGGAGGATTATAAGGCAATCAGCCGCAAGGCTGCAAAGCCACCTGTCATCAACACTAAGGAGGGCAAGGAACTCACAGACGGAATACATAAGATGTGGCAGAGCATAACCGGCAATAGAAATAATTAGCAAATCTCATTAAAAATATAAAGCAGCAGTTCAAAACAGAACGGCTGCTTTTGGCTTATATTGAAAAATGGTCAATATTAAGCAGATTTTAAGAAAAACAAAGTGGATAATCTGATAAAATATAGCTGACTAACGGCAGGAGAAGGTTTCTGTTCAAAATTCATAGAAGGAGGATAATATGACAATATTAGTTTGTGATGACGACAAGGAAATAGTTGAGGCAATTGAGATTTACCTGATGCAGGAGGGCTACGACGTGGAGAAGGCTTACGACGGCATACAGGCGGTTGAGATTATGAAGAATAAAAAAATAGACCTCATGATAATAGATGTCATGATGCCAAAGCTCGACGGAATAAGAGCTACTCTGCAGATACGAAAGGAAAGCAGGGTGCCGATAATCATTCTATCGGCAAAGACAGAGGATGCTGACAAGATTTTAGGCCTCAATGTGGGAGCTGATGATTATGTAACAAAGCCTTTTAATCCGCTTGAGCTTGTGGCAAGGGTAAAGTCACAGCTTCGCAGATATACCACTCTGTCAAGCAATGATGCAGCCGGAGACAAGGTTTATGAAGCCGGAGGCCTTTTGGTAAATGATGATTTAAAAAAGGTGACTGTGGATGGCGAGGAGGTAAAGCTCACACCGATTGAGTACAATATCCTGCTTTTACTACTTAAAAACAAGGGAAAGGTCTACTCAATAAACGAAATATATGAGAGTATATGGAACGAGGAGGCGATAGGCGCCGACAATACAGTTGCAGTGCACATCAGACATATCAGGGAAAAAATAGAGATAAATCCTAAGGAGCCACGCTATCTGAAGGTGGTCTGGGGAGTAGGCTATAAGATAGAGGACAACAAATGAAGCAGTATACGATAGGAAAAAAAGCAGCGGTCATAGTTTTACATCAGCTATGCATGATACTTATGGTGACAGGAGTGTTTGCCACAGGCTATGCATTCAGGCACGATGCGCATGAAAATATTGATATATATACACTCATATCGCTGGCGGGCCTGGTAGGCAGCTTTGTGAGCATGGCATATATGGCAAACGTGGCCGGCAGAAAATCAGAGGATGATTATACAATATACTATTTACCGATTGACAAGGTATACTCTGATGTGATGCTAGTGATATTTACACTGCTCATGGTATTTATGGGAAAAGTGATTTCAGGCGTAAAAAACCAGCATTTTGACTATGCATCACTTATTATGACGGCAGGCACATTTACTTTTTTGTTTGATCTGGCTTTTATTATTTTATACCAGAGCATTGTAAGGAAGATAAAAGGCAATATACTTTGCACACATAGCCTGATATACAAGGGCTATGAGCTTATAAAGAGGGTTATTGAAAAAAAGGATATCCACACACAAAAAAATAAAGAGATAATGCGCATACAGGAGGCTCTTGAAGCTATTTCGGAAGGAGCGCTTGACACTACACTCAATGTCAATGAGTTTCATGGACAGCAGAAAAATGTGGCGGAGGCTGTCAACCATATACGCCAGGGTCTTATGAGCTCGGTAAATGAGAGTCTTAAAAATGAAAAATTAAAGGCTGATTTAATAACAAACGTATCACATGATATAAAGACACCTCTGACTTCAATAGTCAACTATGTTGACCTGCTTAAGAGGGAAAATCTGGAAAATGAAAATGCTAAATACTATATACATGTGCTGGAGGAAAAGTCACAGCGCTTAAAGCAGCTTACAGAGGATTTGGTAGAAACATCAAAGATTACCTCGGGAAATGTGAAGCTCAATATGCAAAAGCTTGATCTGGTTGAGCTTTTATACCAGACCGGAGGTGAATTCAATGAGCGCTTTGAGTCGAGAAATCTGACAATAGTTACAAAAATTCCATCAGAACAGATATTTATCTATGCGGATGGGCGTCAGCTTTACCGCTCTATTGAAAATCTGTATACTAATGCCGCAAAATATGCACTGGAAAATACCAGAGTGTATGTAGAACTTGAAAAGGCAGATAAAAAGGCAGTTTTTACAATAAAGAATGTGTCTAAGAACGAGCTTGACATAGTAAGCAACGGAAATGTGGACCTGACAGAGCGTTTTGTGAGGGGAGAGAGGTCGAGAACCACTGAAGGAAGTGGACTTGGACTTTCGATTGCAAAGAATCTGACCCATTTGATGGGAGGAAAATTCGAAATTAAGGTAGATGGTGATTTATTTATTGCCACAATTACCTATAATATTATATAATAGTAAATAATAGAATTTTGAAATACACATACGGAGGTAGAATAAGTGAAATTATATGAAAATGGTGCTTACCTTTTAAACGGTAAGGAAGTAATAATTGATGGACCTAAGGCTCAGGCAGCTGTCAAAAGCAAGACCGGCATGGACATCGATAAACAGACAGCTAAGCAGGAGACAATTGCTTACGGTATTTTAAAGGAGCACAATACATCCGGCAATATGGACAAGCTTCAGATTAAGTTTGATAAGCTTACATCGCATGATATCACATTTGTAGGTATTATCCAGACAGCACGAGCTTCAGGACTTGAGAAATTCCCTATCCCGTATGTACTTACAAACTGTCACAACAGCCTTTGTGCAGTTGGTGGAACAATCAATGAGGATGACCACATGTTTGGTCTCACATGTGCAAAGAAGTACGGCGGAATCTATGTACCACCTCATCAGGCAGTTATCCATCAGTTTGCACGAGAGATGCTTGCCGGTGGCGGAAAAATGATACTTGGTTCTGATTCACATACACGTTATGGTGCACTTGGTACTATGGCAGTCGGCGAGGGTGGACCTGAGCTTGTTAAGCAGCTTCTTGAGCAGACATATGATATTGATATGCCTGAGGTAGTAGGTATTTACCTGACAGGTGAGCCAATCAAGGGCGTTGGACCACAGGATGTCGCACTTGCAATTATCGGAGAGGTATTCGGAAACGGCTTCGTAAAGAACAAAGTTATGGAGTTTGTAGGACCGGGTGTGTCTAATCTGAGCGTTGACTTCCGTATAGGTGTCGATGTTATGACAACAGAGACTACATGTCTTTCTTCTATCTGGAGAACAGATGACCAGGTTAAGGAATTCTTTGAGATTCACGGTAGGGCTGAGGACCACAAGGAGCTTAATCCGGGTGAGGTGGCTTACTACGACAGATTTATTGAGATTGATTTAAGCCAGATCCGCCCAATGATAGCTATGCCATTCCACCCAAGCAATACCTACACTATCGATGAGCTCAATGCAAACCTCATGGATATTCTCGATGACTGTGAGAAGAGAGCTGAGGTAAGCTTTGACGGCAAGGTGAAGCTTGATTTAAAGAGTAAGGTAAGAGACGGAAAACTGTATGTTGACCAGGGAATCATCGCAGGCTGTGCAGGCGGTGGATTTGAGAATATCTGCGATGCGGCTGACATATTAAACGGACATTCAATCGGAGCAGACGAGTTTACACTGAGTGTTTACCCGGCATCTACTCCAATATACATGGAGCTTGTGAAAAACGGAGCTGTAGCGAAGCTTCTTGAGACAGGTGCAATCGTAAAGACTGCTTTCTGCGGACCTTGCTTTGGTGCAGGAGATACACCTGCCAACAACGCATTCTCTATCCGTCATTCAACAAGAAACTTCCCTAACAGAGAGGGTTCTAAGGTACAGAACGGACAGATCAGCTCAGTGGCACTCATGGATGCACGTTCAATCGCTGCAACAGCAGCAAACAAGGGCTTCCTTACATCAGCAGCGGATATTGATGTTAACTTTACAAAGCCAAAATATTTCTTTGACAAGACTATATATGAGAACCGTGTATTTGACAGCCATGGAGTGGCAGATCCTTCAGTTGAAATTCAGTTCGGACCAAACATCAAGGACTGGCCGGCAATGAGCGCGCTTCCTGAGAATATGCTCCTTAAGGTGGTTTCAGAGATTCATGATCCTGTTACTACAACAGATGAGCTCATTCCTTCAGGAGAGACATCATCATATCGTTCAAACCCTCTTGGACTTGCAGAGTTCGCACTTTCAAGAAAGGATCCGGAGTATGTAGGCAGAGCAAAGGAAATCCAGAAGGCCCAGAAGGCTATAGAGAGTGGTGAGTGCGCAGGAAAGGCTGTTCCTGAGGTTGCTGAAATAATGGGAGTAGTAAAGAAAAAATTCCCTGAGGCAAGCCATGAGAATATGGGCTTCGGAAGCACAATTTTTGCTGTTAAGCCGGGTGACGGCTCAGCAAGAGAGCAGGCTGCAAGCTGCCAGAAGGTACTCGGAGGCTGGGCAAATATCGCAAACGAGTATGCCACAAAGAGATACCGTTCAAACCTTATCAACTGGGGAATGCTTCCATTCATCATCGATGAGGGAGAGCTTCCGTTCCACAACCTCGACTATATCTTCCTTCCGGGAATCAAGAAGGAAATCGAGGATGCAAAGACGGAGTTTGAGGCATATGTTGTCAAGGATGGTGAATTAAAGCCATTTACACTGAAGATGGGTGAGCTCACAGATGATGAAAGAGAGATAATATTAAAGGGTTGTCTCATCAACTATAACCGTAAATAAGGAGAATTTAATCCGATGGAAGAAACCGGAAAAGCTGGTAAAAAATCAAACATTGAGATAAATGCAGATAAGGGTGCGAAGCAGAATTCGCACCCGGGGCGTGAGGAATGGCCACATCTGATCAGAATAGGTGTCATGGTATTTGTCACGTTTGCAGTCAGTATACTGTTTTTCTTTGCACTGTACAGATTTGAGGGCTTTGCAGGCATATGGAGCAAGCTGCTTGCGGCAGCAATGCCTATTATAATGGGACTTGTGCTTGCATACCTGATGAATCCTGTCATGCTGTGGCTGGAAAGATGCTTTAAAAAGCTTCTTTCCAAAAAGATGAAAAGCGAAAGCAAGCTGCGAAAGGTTTCAAGAGCTCTTGCAATCACAGGCTCGGTTATTATTCTTGTAGCGATTATTTCGCTCCTCATTGCGGCTATTGTGCCTTCTGTCATAGCAAGTATATCAGGACTTATGAAGACACTGCCAAATGATGTTGCGGCATTCATCAACATGATAAAGAACGGCAATTTCGGGGACAGCAAAATTGCTGAGCTCGCGAGCACAGGTTTACAGGATGCAACCGACTACATTGAGAATTATGCAACAGAAAAACTGATTCCTGAGGCACAGAAGTATGTTGCACAGATTACAACCGGTGTAATTTCGGTAGTCAGAGGCTTACTCAATTTCATTATCGGAATAATCGTGATGGTCTATGTGATGAGTATTCAGGAGACTCTCGCAGGACAGAGCAAAAAGATAATATATGCTGTCTGCAAGCCAAAGACAGGTAATATCATCATTGAGACACTCAGAAAGACAAATGAGATTTTTGGAGGCTTCATAAGCGGTAAGATTATAGATTCACTGATTATAGGTGTGATTGCATATTTCGGATGTCTGATTTTAAGGATTCCATCATCGGTGCTCGTTGCAGTGATTATCGGCGTCACAAATGTGATTCCGGTATTCGGACCGTTTATCGGTGCAATTCCATCGTTACTCATAGTGGTAATTCAGAGTCCGTGGCATGCGCTTTATCTTCTGATATTTATTGTCGTGCTGCAGCAGGTGGATGGCAATATAATAGGGCCTAAGATACTTGGCTCATCTACCGGTCTTTCGACCTTCTGGGTTATGTTTGCCATACTAATCGGCGGAGGAATGTTTGGTTTTCTTGGAATGTTACTTGGTGTTCCGACCTTTGCTGTGATATACTATATTGTGAGAAGAGTTGTTAATTATGCTCTCAGGAAAAAGAAGCTTCCTGAGGACACAAGGGATTATACAAAGACAACAGGTGTAGATACAAAAAATAATAAGCTTAAATACGAGTAGGTGAAATAAGTGGATAAATACGAATACAATCTCAAGCTGGATCAGATAAAAGCCCTAAGCGCCGAGGAGGGCTATATGAGCGCAGCAGAGATTGCAGATAGCATAAATTGGAACAAAATTAAAAATGTAAATACACTCGTTAAAATCGGCGAAATCTACGAGAAGGCCGAGAGATACCAGGATGCAAGGGACATACTTTTAATGGCCTATGACCGTTCACCAATCGGTAGGATGATCATATACAGACTGGCTGAGGTCGCCATCAAGATGGGTGATTATGATGCTGCTACAGAGTATTATGATGAGTTTGTTGAGATAGCGCCTCATGATGATATGAAGTATGTATTAAGATATGCCATCAAAAAAGGGCAGGGAGCTTCATTTGATGAGCTTATCACTATTCTTGAAGAGTACAAGGACGAAGAATACACTGAGGAGTGGGCATATGAGCTTGCATATCTATACCACAAGGCCGGAAAAGCCGATAAGTGTATAGATGCCTGCGATGAGCTCATTCTGTGGTTCGGAGACGGACCATATGTGGAGCGTGCGCTGGAGCTTAAGATGCTTTATCAGCCACTTACCAAGGCTCAGGAGGAAAAGTACAGACGATTCAAGGCAGAGAAGGAAAAGCCGGCTAAGATAAAGGATGAGGCTGAGGTCACAGAGATAGGTGCCATGGAGATGGTAAAGGGCGGAGAGATAGTGCATGATGACGTAACTATTCCGCAGATTACTGTAAATCAGGAGAAGTTCAATACTGTAAATTTACAGCAGGAGATTGCCAAGGGTATGCAGCAGATCATGGAGGCCAAGGGCAAGAATGAAGTTGCTGATACGATGGATACCATCAAAAAGATAGTTGAGGATATTCCTTATCTCAAGCTCGAAAAGGAGCAGGAAGAGTATGTACAGCAGCCGGAAGAGACAGAGCATATCGCTACAGATGAAGAGATAGATGGTTCACTTAAGTTGAATTTCAAGGAGCTTTTGGGTGAAGACGCTGACGGACAGATGTCTATGGTCATGAGTGAAAAGACTCAGCTTGAGCATCAGATTACAGGACAGATGTCTATACAGGATGTGCTTGAAGAATGGGAAAAGACCAGACATGCGGCTGAAATTGCACTTAAAGAGGCTGAGCAGCAGAAGCTTGAGTCAGCTAAGGCAAGAGCACTTCAGGAGGCAGGAGACATCATGGAGAGACTAAATGATGTCATTCCAAAGCTGGATGCAGGTGTCACTCCGAAGGAACTTCTTGAGGAGGAGTATTTGAAGGTGCCGGTTGATATTATAGAGCAGAAAGCTGCCGTGAAGGAGCCTGAAGAAGAGCAGAAACCGGATATGCAGGAGCTTTATGCAGATGAGACTGTGGATGAAGTACAGGAGCCGCAGGAAGCACCGGAAGAGGCTATAGACGAAGCACAGGAGCCGCAGGAAGCACCCAAAGAGGCTATAGACGAAGTGCAGGAGTCACAGGAAGCACCTGAAGAAGCTATAGACGAAGTGCAGGAGCCACAGGAAGCACCTGAAGATGCTGCAGATGAAGTCAAGGAACCGGTTGGAGAGCCGGAGGATATAATTATGGCAGAGGAGTCTGAGAAAGACGAGATACTCACGCAGCCGACTACCATGATGCCTGAAATAACAGATGATATGTTAAATGCCGATGATGATACATCAGATGATGAGACTTCACAGGAGGAAGAAAACACTTCTGAGAAGAGAGATTTTGATCATGTGACATCATTTATCGAGCAGGAAATAGCCAAGATGACAGCAAAGAATCCGGGACTGGAGAAGAAGCTGGATATGGCTAAGACAAGAAAAATGCCGGATATTTCATTGCCGGAGGATTTAGACAGCGAAGAAGATGACTCGAAATTGAAAGAAACAAAACATATAAAAGAGCTTACAAGCGAACAGAAAGCTATATTTTCATATTTCATACCGGTAAAGGGTATGGAGGATCAGATCTGCAAGGCATATAATGCAGTGCTTGATCATTTCAACAGGAAAGAAAACGCATCCACAGGCAACCTGATTATACAGGGAGAGCAGGGCTGCGGAAAGACAATGCTTGCTACAAGCTTTATAAAGGTATTACAAAGAGATGGTGAACAGCTTACAGGAAAGATGGGCAAGATAGATGCTGCCGCGCTCAATAAAAAGGATGTGCAGCAGGTAGTCAGAAAGATAACAGGAGGCTGTCTCATCATAGAAAGAGCCGGTGATATCGACCGCAGCATAGCTGCCCAGCTATCATTTTTGATGGAGCATGATATTACAGGAACACTCTATATACTTGAGGATACATCAAAGGGTATAAAGAAGGCTCTCTCAATGGATGAGGGCTTTGCATCCAAGTTCACGGAAAAGATATCGGTTCCTATTTTTACAAATGATGAACTCGTATTGTTTGCAAAATCGTACTCTGCAGAGCTTGGGTACAAGATAGATGAGATGGCTATTCTGGCATTGCATAACAGAATCAGCAATATTGAGAGGATAGACCAGGCTACCACTCTGACAGAGGTCAAGGATATAATTGACGAGGCCATAGACAGGGAGGCTCACAGCGGACTTAAGAAGGCTATAAGTATTCTGACAGCCAGGCGATATACAGATGATGACCGAATTGTACTCAAAGAGGATCATTTCAGGGAAAAATAAATACTTATGGGGGTATATATATGTGTAATTTTACAGCAATGGATTGTTACCTGTTTGGTCAGGCAACACACTATGATATCTACAAGAAGATGGGTGCTCACTTAGCTGAGCGCAAAGGAAAAAAAGGAGTGTGCTTTGACGTCTGGGCGCCACATGCGAGGGAAGTATACGTGTTTGGTGAGTTTAACGACTGGAATGAGACCAGTCATGAGATGAAGCGCGTAGAGCCGGAAACCATGGGAGTGTATGAGCTTTTTGTACCTGGAGCACAAAAGGGTCAGATGTATAAGTTTATTATAGTCACTGAACAGGGTGACAAGCTGTACAAGGCAGATCCATATGCAAACTACGCAGAGCTTCGTCCGGGAACAGCGTCAATCATCACAGATATCGAGCACTTCACATGGACTGACAAAGAGTGGATGGATAAGAGGGCAGCAAAGTCAGATGCTGATGTATATTCTTCACCTATGGCTATATATGAGTGCCATCCGGGCTCATGGATGAGACATCCGGGCAGGGATGATGAGGGCTTTTATACATACAGGGAGCTTGCAAAATCACTCATATCCTATGTAAAAACTATGGGATATACACATATTGAGCTTATGGGTATTTCAGAGTATCCGTTTGATGGCTCATGGGGATATCAGGTGACAGGCTACTATGCACCTACATCGAGGTATGGAGAGCCTGAGGATTTTGCATACTTTGTTGATCAGTGCCATAAAAATAATATCGGAGTAATCCTCGACTGGGTACCTGCGCATTTCCCAAAGGATGCGCATGGACTTGCCAATTTCGACGGAACAGCCACATATGAGTATGCAGACCCAAGAAAGGGAGAGCATCCTGACTGGGGCACAAAGATATTTGACTACGGTAAGAATGAAGTAAAGAACTTCCTTATCGGAAGTGCATTGATGTGGATAGAAAATTACCACGTAGACGGACTCCGTGTGGATGCAGTTGCGTCAATGCTTTATCTTGACTATGGAAAGAACGATGGACAGTGGGTGCCAAACAAGTTTGGAGGCAATAAGAACCTCGAGGCAGTAGAGTTTTTCAAGCATATCAATACACTCATACTTGGAAGAAATCACGGAACTGTAATGATAGCCGAAGAGTCTACCGCATGGCCAAAGGTAACAGGCAAGGTAGAGGAAGACGGACTGAACTTCAGCTACAAGTGGAACATGGGATGGATGCATGACTTCCTTGATTATATGAAGCTGGATCCATATTTCCGTAAAAATAACCACAACAAGATGACATTTGCGATGAGCTATAATGAGAGTGAGAAATATATTCTGGTACTGTCACATGATGAGGTGGTACATCTGAAGTGTTCTATGCTCAACAAAATGCCGGGCTTAGAAGGGGATAAATTCAAGAACCTCATGGCAGGATATGCATTTATGATGGGACACTGTGGAAAGAAGCTTCTTTTCATGGGACAGGAGTTTGCACAGAAGCAGGAGTGGAGTGAGGAAAGAGAACTCGACTGGTATCTGCTTGAGAATCCGGAGCATAAAAAGATCCAGAACTGGGTAAAGGAGCTGCTTCACCTCTACAGGAGAAACCGCTGTCTGTATGAGCTGGATTCAAGCTGGGAAGGCTTTGAATGGATAAATGCAAACGATGCAGACAGAAGCATCTTCAGCTTTATCAGAAAGAGCAAGGATGGCAAAAATAATATGCTCTTTGTCATCAATTTCACACCGGTAGAGAGACCTGATTACAGAGTCGGAGTGCCAAAGCACAAGACATATCAGCTCGTTTTAGATAGTGAGGATCCTAAGTTTACCGGCAAAACGGTACAAGAGCCTGTAAAGAAGGCTGCAAAGGGCAGAGGCAAGGCAGCAAAACAGTCATATAAGAAGCTGGACTATAAGGCAGTCAAATCAGAGTGTGATGGCAGACCATTTTCATTTGCTTATCCACTTGCGCCTTACGGAGTTGCTGTATTTAAATACTAATATACCGGTAAACAGCAGGGTAAAGGACCGCGCCAATTTAAGGCGCGGTCTTTATTTTTGCGTATTATATGTCGATATATAAAAAAGATAACTATTCAGAACCACAAAAGTACGAAGTAAGAATATCCATAAATAAAGGCTGCAGAGATGGTATATATGCAGGGCACGGAGCAGGAAATATGCAGATAGAGAATTTGATTAATAAAAGCACAGATACGAAAAATACGGACACAAAAACCATAAATGACATGACAGCGGGTATGTGTGTGTCAGACTACATAAAGACAGACAGCAGTGACAATATGTCAAAAAAGGCGGCTGTTGTCGGTTCGTCAAACTCTGTTGATATGTCGGATACGATATATGCAAGACCACAGGCTAAAAACGAAGCCGGGAACAACGATGGCACAGATATGGCAGAAAATCTGCTAAATGACATGAATCAGACCTCAGAAAACAGGCGAAATGATATGATTGTCACTGCAAGCACCACCACGAGTGATGATTACAAAGCTGCAAAGGATGACGGTTACGATGTCATTGTTACTGAGACCGATAAGATAAAAGCAGTGCTGGCAAAGGCAGGTGTAGATAT